>Ga0208410_1000077_pt1 | contig 55414 bp, 40 predicted proteins | sample ETN02SmetaG_3_FD_185787 | JGI IMG/M metagenome (GOLD analysis project Ga0208410, IMG submission 185787) | Marine microbial and viral communities from oxygen minimum zone, Eastern Pacific Ocean - ETNP2014F10-02SV257 (SPAdes) (version 2) | ecosystem: Environmental > Aquatic > Marine > Oceanic ... | reverse complement strand
GTCCTTTCTTCTAGCCATGATTCATACCTTTCTTGTTCCCTCTCAAGACGTTCTGAATCTATTGTAAATGAATTCAAATTTACTTCACTCATGCTCGTCCCCTAGCCAACTAATAACTCTTCAAGAATACTCACCGTCCAATAACATTCAGTGTGAACATTGTCAAATATTGTGTTTTAAGGTGGTAACATTCATTCGATTAACTCTCGCCGTATAATAGAGAGAATAACATGTCGACAAGTGTTTTGGATGCTAAAGTTCGCTTAATAGAAAAGGTCAGAGAGTTAGCATATCTCCATTCTCCCGACGATTTATTCACTCTTGCTAGTGGTCGGCAGAGTCCTCATTTTTTCGATATGAAGCCAGTAATGATGGACCCAGAAAGCGCACATCTTTTAGGAGTATTAATCCACTCTAAGATTAACTCTTTACAAGAAATTGATGCTGTCGGTGGGCTTGAGTTAGGGGCAGTCCCTCTGACGGGAATTGTCATAGCAAAAGCGTCAAAAGAGTCCAAAATACGTGGATTTATGGTCCGTAAAGAAGCCAAAGGAAGAGGCGGTAGGAAAACTGGCAATCCCCCAGGGGTTGAGGGGGCTAGTCTGAAAAAAGGTGACCGAATAATTCTATTAGAGGATGTAACAACAACGGGTGGTTCTGCGTTGAAAGCATCAGAAAGAATGCGAGAAATGGGCTGTGATGTAGTTGCATGTATTACAATCCTTGACAGACAGGAAGGCGGAGCAGAGGCATTTGAACAGGCTGGTGTCTTACTTATTCCATTATTGCTACGTTCAGATATTACAGGTGAGTAAATGGGTCAACATGAGATTGATTCTGAAAATTTACCATATCATCCCGAAAAACTTCCGAAAAAAGATTATGTAAGTGTCAATGATTATTTTTCTTTGGATATTAGAGTAGGTAAAATTATTGATGTTGATAATTATCCTGAGATGAGAAAACCTTCTTACAAAATCACAGTAGATTTTGGCCCAATAATTGGTAAACTTTCTAGCTCTGCTCAAATCACAAATTATTCTAGAAGTGAATTAATCGATCGTTTAGTTATTGGCGCTATAAATTTGGGTGAAAAAACATTGCCTGGCGGCTTTATATCTCAATTCTTAATTCTTGGAGCATTAGATCCTGACGGCACTGTAAATTTACTTGAACTTCCAAATAATGTTATGTTGGGTTCAACCGTAGCTTAAAATTAACTAATACAACTCTTTGTGAATATAACAATAACTTCCATCTCTAAATACTACTCTTCTACATCTTTTACCATTTATAGGATCCTTATGATTACAGTAACCATCAGCCATTATCTCAGAGATTTTCATTTTCTTAATTCCTGATTTTTTCAAACTCTTATCCTTCTTATCCGTTTGTTCTTCTCTCCATCTCTTGGTACATTCTCTACAAAGAAGCATGTCTATCTTCTTTTCCTTCTTTTTGCCTGAGCCTCCACCGCCTCCGAGTAAATCTAGTCCTCCCATACCCGCGCCACCAGCCTCAGCCGCTGCAAATAGCGCAACTACTGCCACTCCTGCAATCACGGTCCCAACGGCAACCTGGCCCAGAGTCTTTGCATAAACCTCAACCGGATCATCTCCGATACTTTCACAGTCAGTACATATGTGTGCCCAGCATCCTCCACTTTGACAATTCCATGCAAGTAATTTATCAGTCTTCAAACATTTCTCACAAGTTCCTTTCACAAGAGCTTGTTCTGGATTGCTCGAGACTAGTGCTATCAACCCCCCAATTCCTAGTAGTATTGCTAGTATTTTTACGAAGATCCCCCCAACCATAAATCCATAGGTAGAGCCAGCTAAAGTTACCAATCCTAGACCTTTCCTAATATCATTCTTCTTTTTGAGCTCTTCCTCAGTTAATGTTTTATCTTCAAGCAGCCTGATTTTTGTTGGGTCACGATTCTCTCCCCTAAATCTTGGTTTTATTCCATTTAGAAGATCTAGCTCACCAGCATCAAACCAAAATGTAGGGCAACTACTACAAGAGTCAATAATTACGTTCTTTGTATCCAAATCCGACTGGCCTATAATACTAATTTTTTCACGAATGTTTTCTGGAATTTCTAACTCAATTTCATCCATTATTGTCGAACACATTGGACATTTACAATCTCCACTACTCTTGATTATTTCATCTCTTTTTGTATCCAGCAAACTTCCTTCAGCCATCACTAATTCCATAGATTTAGCAGTAACACCAACTCCCCAACATTCTTTACAAATCAATAAATCTACACCTTCTACCTCTTCATTTATCTCTATAAATAATTCCACATTACATCGAGGGCAATCATGACCACTCAGTTCACTCATGATGCCTCATCAGATTTCTCCTTGATTAGTATTTTCACGACACTACACCATCAACCTCATGAATGGAGGCTATTACGGTTAACCATGACAATTGTACAAATGTCAACTACACTTGGAGAGATACAAATACAACTCTATACAGATGACTGCCCCGAAACAACTGACAACTTCCTAAAATTAGTAGATTCGGGATTCTATAATGGATTACATTTCCATCGTATAATTAAAGATTTCATGATTCAGGGAGGATGTCCTAATTCTAAAAACCCAGACAGCGGTAAAGCAGGAATGGGTGGTCCTGGATGGCAGATACGTTGTGAACCATCTGCTTTAGCTAAAAGCCACGATCGCCCAGGTCTCTTTTCCATGGCTAATGCTGGTAGGAATACAGGGGGCTCTCAATTTTTCCTGACAACGGTGCCGACTCCTTGGCTTAATGGAAATCATGCGGTTTTCGGTGAAGTAGTAAAAGGCATGACTGTTGTTAAGGAGATAGAAGGCCAAGAAACAGATCGTAGAGATAAGCCTCTGACTCCAATGCAAATAATCTCTGTAGAGAGAGTTTAGACCTTATTTCGTATTTTGTATTTGTAACACTGCTCTCTTATACTTTAAGTTTATTAATAACTTATTAACCGCGATAAATATGGCAAAACACCGAGCAGGAGATAGGAGGATACTAAGCATCAGTATTCCCGAAGATTTAGCTAAGAAATTAGATAAGAAAGTAGGCAAAGGACAGAACGATGGGCGTTCTGCTACAATCTCAAAGATGATAGAGGAATCTTTGTATTTGGAACGCAGATCTCAACCATATTCTCCTCAAGTTGAAAGTAGAATTCCTCAAACAGATCAAGAAGTTAGAATCGAGAAAGATACTATGGGGGATGTGGAAGTACCTTCAGATAGATATTATGGTGCTCAAACCGCTAGATCTCTAATCAATTTCAATATCGGAGAGGACACCATGCCTCATGCAATGATTCGTGCTTTTGGTATACTGAAGAAAGCTGCAGCAGAAACAAATGTAGAGCTAGGAGAATTAGATCCAAAGATTGGCGCTTTAATCTCCTCGGCGTGTAATGAAGTTATTTCCGGCTCATTAAATGAACACTTTCCTTTACGTGTGTGGCAAACTGGCTCAGGAACTCAGACAAATATGAATGCCAATGAGGTCATTGCAAATCGTGCAATAGAACTAACAAATGGTCGTTTGGGCAGTAAATCTCCAGTACATCCAAATGATCACGTAAATAGAGCACAATCAAGTAATGATACATTTCCAACGGCTATGCATATTGCTGCGGCAGAAGAAATACAACACAGATTATTACCTGCTATAATGACTCTACGCAAAGCTCTTGATAACAAATCAAAGGAGTTTTCACAAATTGTTAAAATTGGCAGAACCCACTTAATGGATGCTGTTCCTCTGACTTTAGGGCAAGAATTTAGTGCATATGTCTCCATGTTAGATTATGATATATCCCGAATTGAAAATTCTCAAAATGATTTATTCGAACTAGCATTAGGAGGTACTGCTGTAGGGACGGGATTAAACACCCATCCCGATTTTGCAGACCTAGTAGCTAAAAAAATAGCTGAATTTACTTCTTTAGAGTTCATTAGTGCAGAGAATAAATTCTCTCAACTCGCATCTCACGATGCCATAGTAGCTGCATCGGGTGCGTTGAATACATTATCAGCATCTTTAATGAAAATAGCCAATGATATCAGATGGTTAGGTTCCGGGCCTAGGTGCGGTTTCGGCGAACTCTCTCTTCCAGCAAATGAACCAGGCTCCAGTATTATGCCTGGGAAAGTTAACCCAACCCAAGCCGAAGCAATGACCATGGTTTGTTGCCAAGTAATGGGCAATAATACTGCAATTTCCATCGGAGGCAGCCAAGGAAATTTTGAGTTGAATGTGTACAAACCGATGATGATTCATAATTTATTGCATAGTATTAGAATTCTTTCAGATACCTGTATTTCATTTTCTGAAAGATGCGTATCAGGTTTAGAGGCTAATCATGATAAAATTACTCAACACTTAGAAAATTCATTAATGTTAGTCACCGCACTAAACCCTCATATCGGGTATGATAACGCTGCAAAAATTGCTAAGCACGCCCATAAAAATAATTTAACTCTTAGAGAAAGCGCATTAGATTTAGAATTACTAAACAATACTCAATTTAATGAATGGGTAAAACCTGAAGAAATGACAGGTCCAAAGAAATTAAAAAAATGAGCCGAATTAACCGATAGGTGGGAGCTAGCAGTGGGTTCTGAACATTGGGGGATCATTACCCTCTGCTAACTCCGCAGGGTCCCAGGTTTGTAGGTTCCCTAAGGTTCCTACTCTCCTGGGGTAGATGACTCTGAGACTTCTAGCTCTCTCTTCGTCCTTTTCCGAATCTTAGGAATCTCTTCTTTCAATCCGTATTCGCTTATTCCCCTAGCTCTCACTAGTTCTTTCCACGTCTCAGTACTGATCCTCCACGGTTTCCCGCTCTTGTTCTCAATGTGTTTCCATTCAGTTTATTTTCCCCTTCCTTGCGTCCAGTTCTTTTCTTCTTCATTTTCCCACATACTAGCCTCAATTCGATCCCATCTCTGTTCTCTCTTCTTCGCTTGTGTACCTCTTCGGGATAGTATTGTACTTCGGTTTATGTTTTCCCCGTTGCCGGTTCGGTTGTGTTTTCCGTACACCTCTGTGATTTCTTTCCCCTTCCTTGCGTCTGGTTTTTCCCATCTCAGTTCTCCCGTCGTCTCTTCATCCACAGATGATTTGACTTGTCCCCGAAGCTCTTTCGATCTTCGGTTTTACTGCCTCTTTTTTGAGGCTCGGTTTTTGTGGCCCGCGGGTCGTAACAAGTACGCCCACACCCCTCCATCGGAGCAGCAAAGTTCTCAGGGACGGCTGCGGCTCTTAAACCTTTCCCTCTTAGCCTTGCAGTACACTGGAAATAAGGGTCATTGGAGGTATATTTCCGATGTAATTTTTTTACTCTCTCAAGGCCCTTAATCGTTTTTTTAACAAATTTCTTCTATCTATGTTTTGATCTGAATCACTTTTTGATTTTATTCTTTTATCCAAAGTCCTAGTATCAAAAAACATTATTTTTCCTTCTTCATCAGATATAGCCAGATTGTAATGTAAGAGTTTCATTAGTTGAATTTCATTATTATGTGAGAATTGATATTTGACAGAACCATTTTTCTTATCAAGTAGATGTATGGTGGTATTCTCCGAGATTGTCGATACCCAAATATAATCTTCAGTTTCAACTATACTGCTAATTTTTTCTTCTAAATCTACTTTCCAACCGTAGGAGGAAAAGAGACATCCCTTTGAATCTCCCACTTGCCATGAAATATTAGTTGAGAACATGGCAGTAATAGAATCATTTCCACATTGAATATATTCGCATTTACCGCCATTCATTTCAGTAATTGTTCCATCACTATGGCCTAATAAGAATCCAGTATTAGTTTTAATTCCCATATTTACAGGACTATTTCCTTTAGTTTGAGTGTGTAATATTTTATTTTCATTATCTATTGTCAAGAATCCACATCTGGGCCTTCCAATACCCAAGACAATCTTTCCATTATGCTTTTTCATAAACCAGGGCTTCTCTTCAAAATTAATACTCTTGATTAATTCCCCCTTCTTATTAAATTTGAATAATGTACTTTCTGTATAATCTTGTATTTCAATTTCATATAATGAAGAAGTTACGAAGATAGTATCTTCATCAATTTCAATAAGATCACTAGATCCTTCTATATTTCTAGACCATTCTAAAGATCCACTTTCCATATCTATCGCATGTAAGTCTGCAGAGGCCGTGAGGTAAATCTTCTCAGCAATTTCCAAATCAGAAATAGGTCCTTCAACATCCAATGACCATTTTACTTGTCCATTATTTATTTCCCAAAGCTTTATTCTACCTAGTTTCGAACCTGCTACTAAATAACTTTGATTAATATTCAAAGTAGTACATTCACTACCTAAGTCTCTCACAAATGAAGCTAAATCTTCTATCGGCCTCATTTGCATATTCATCCTAACTCCATCTTAATTTTCCTGTTTAAGAACTTAAATTGTATAATTTTTCAACCTTCTGCTGTAGATATTCTACAAAATCATCAGGAGATGGAGGATAGCCAGTTGCTTCTTCAATTAATTCCGATGGAGTGATTATACTCCCTCGTGAATGTACCTTTTCTCTCATCCATTCAAGTAATGGAGCGAAATTTCCATTTCTCATATCCTCGTCATGTTCTGGCAAATCTTTTCTAGCAGCAGTTAGTAATTGAGCAGAGTATAGATTCCCTAATGTATAAGTCGGGAAATATCCAAATGCTCCAAATGACCAATGAATATCTTGTAGAACTCCTAGTGTTCTATTAGGTGCTCTAATACCTAGATATTCTTCATACATATCATCCCATACATCTGGAAGATCATCAACTTCTATTTCTCCTGCAATTAGTTTCTTCTCAATTTCATATCTAATCATTATATGTAGGTTATACGTTGCCTCATCTGCCTCCACTCTGATTAAACTTGGCTCCACAAAATTTACTGAGCGCCACAAATCTTCCGCTGAAACATTTTTCATTTGTTCAGGGAAATATTTTTTCCAAATAGGTAATGCCCATTCACAGAATTCTTTCGATCTTCCTACTTGATTTTCCCATAAGCGACTTTGACTTTCGTGTACTCCTAATCCATTTGCCGAACCAGCGGGTTGGAAATCTAGATTTCTTGGTCGCCCTTGTTCGTATAAACCATGTCCAGTTTCATGCATTGAACCGTATAATGAACCAAATGGGTCCGACTCATCATACCTAGTAGTCCATCTTACATCATCAGGATTAGGCCCTCCACAAAATGGATGTGTCGATGCATCTCTTCTGCCAGCCGCAAAATCAAAACCTATTGATTCTGAGATAGATTGTGAAAGTTTTTCTTGCCCTTCCTTACTCCAATTATTTTCATGAACCCAAGACATTTTCGGCTTCTTTCCATTTTCAATTACTTGCTTTACCAATGGTGCAACATTCTCTCTCAATCCAGCAAATAATGGGTCAACTTTTGATACTGTTAATCCTGATTCATACAAATCAAGTAGTGCATCATATCGAACTTCTTGATATCCTAAATAATCTGCCTTTTTCCTTGACATCTCAACCATTTTCGCTAAATCATCTCTGAATATAGAAAAATCATTTTTTGCTCTTGCTTTTGTCCAAGAAATTTGAGATTTTGATTTATGCATAGCCATCTCAGCCACAAAATCGGTAGGCAACTTCGTTGCTTTATTGTAAGAATCTCTTGCCAATCTAACATTCCCTCTTTGGATTTCATTCAAATTACTTTTTTGCTCCAATATTTCAAGTAACTCCCCAATCCTTGCATCAGTCAATTTTTCATGACCGGTTCTCGAAATCCAAGATAATTGCTCAGCTCTTAGTTTAGCCGCTTTAGGGGGCATTAGAACTTCTTGGTCCCATCCTAATAGGCCTCCAATTTGATTTACTAAGTCTATATCTTTCAATCTCTCTAATAGTTCATCATAAGGATTCATATTTCTCCGGAATAACTATCTTAAATCAAACCCTTTGATTGGTATTCTCCGAAATTATATAGTAATTATATCTCATAAACCAAATGATTCCCTTAGTATCTAGCATGGCAAAGACTCTTGAACAATTCAATTAGCGCTGAATACATGTCAAAGAGGATGCTAAGTTTATGCTTGGCAATTTTGATAATAAGTCCGGTATTATCTGGTTGTTTAGATAAAACAATATCAGTTACAGAAAAAGAAGACTCTCATTGGTTACCTGTGGTCGAAGAAAGATCTGATATGCAATATCGAACTGATGATGTATTTAGTAGAGTATCATCTAACGGCCCATATGAAATTGGTCCTGTAAAATCCGTTTTTGTTCCAGTTCCATCAATTACAGTCAGTGATGGAGGTGCTGGTTTAACGGGGGATGCAGAAGTCCATCTTGGATTATGGTTGCCTGTAATTGAAGGATGTAATTACGATTCTGCAGAAATATCTGAGGATTGTCAAGTACCTGTTATCGCAGAAATCGGGCCATATTATGATGATGGAGACGTCGATGCCTTGACTCCTGCTGATAGATTAGGCCGTTTTTTAATTGAGAATTTTGTCCCTCATGGATATGGCGTTGCACAAGTAAGTGTGTTTGGTACTGGAGAAAGTAATCATTGTATGGACTTAATGGGTTTAGATGAACAAAGAGGAATTGATGCTGCTGTTGAATATTTAGGCACAGCACCTTTTTCTAATGGAGCAGTTGGTATTATTGGCAAATCCTATGACGGTTCCACTCCATGGGAAGCCGCAGCAATGGGTTCTGAATATCTAAAGACAATAATCCCCATGTCGGGCTTAATTGGAGCACACGATTTAATGTGGCGTAACGGTAGTATGGAAGCTAGAGGTGCAATAATGCATAATGGTGTGTATGGTAGTTTTGGTTTAGATGGCGACTTAGAAGATGCTGAAAATGCTTGTGAAGGTTATTTAGAAGGATATTATGCAGGGCCCGCAGCATATTTGTCAGGAGATAATCTTGCGTGGCTTGGAAGTGATTATTGGTCTGAAAGAACTTTCCTTGACAGAGCTCTAGAGAATTATGGTGGTTCAATATACATTATTCATGGTATGCAAGATTGGAATGTTGATCCTCATATGGCATTCCCTACTCATAATATCTTTCGCGAGGCAGGATTTGATGTGAAGGGACTTTACGGTCAATGGGGTCATGATTATCCAGATAGGCAAAGTGGTCATGAGGGGTTATCAAGTGGAAGGGGTGCTGAGGCTTTTCCATTCACGCTTAGATGGGATTGGGCTGATGATTTATTAGAATGGTTCGATTATTATCTTAAAGATCAAGGCCCTCAACCGAGACTTATAGCAGAGATTCAAGATAATATTGGTGGCTGGAGAGTTGAACAAACTTATCCCCCTTTGGACTCAGAATTGCTACAATATGATATGGATGAGTGCAATGTTATTGGAGGTGGAGAAACAATTACTTCCAGCTCGCAATTATCAATCGAATGCCCATTTTTCGAGTTTGAAACTAGAATCATTGGAACGCCTACTTTCCATGTCGAAGCTACAATATCTTTACTTTCTACAAGTGGCCATTTATTTGTAGAGATGGTTCAAGCAAGTAATGGCATGCATTTAGGACATGCTGTAATGGATTTAAGATTCCATAACGGGGGTAAAAATGGAGAATCTCTTTCACCTGGAGAAACAGTAATTGCTAAAATGGAATTTTTTGGTATGGATGTAGTAATTCCGAGTGGCGATGGTATTCATCTATTGGTAACTCAAACCGGCGAGGATTATATTCCAAGTCCTGTATCGACAATGGCTGTTACCTTAGGATTAGGAACTAGTAGCATCTTGACATTACCAGTTTCAGGAACTGATTGTGACGAATTATTTCTTCCACCAATGCAAGAACCATATCCTCAATGTTTGGTAACTATAGAATAGTGATAAATTTATTACACTATAATCCGAACTCTTGATGCCAAATATCGTCTCCGGGACATCATGGTGACGAGTGATATGAGAGTCCATGTCTCCGTATCAGACCGTATTTTAGTCCACCTTTGGGAACAAGATCATCAAGCAGATCACTATCTTGTAACATTTGAAATGACACGACCCGGAATTGCAGAAGTATGTGCACTTCATTTACCAAATGTATCCCGTACAATGAAAGAACTAATTTCTGAAGGTTTAGTTTCAGAACATACTAGAGCAGTTAGAGGCGAAGAACGTCGTCAGAAAACATGGCAGTTAACAGACGAAGGCCGCAAAACTGCTAGAATACGTATTGAAAAGTTACGTTCAATGAAAGTATTGATTCGTGATAAAAAAGGTAAATTACTTGAGATCAGAGCCGATGAAGCATCTAAGAAATTACAAACTGAGCTTACATTATTGCAAGTTTTGATGCATGCTCAACATGAAGGTGTGCTGAATTTTGGAGATATTAGATTTGGTGCTATTATACGTTCTGAGGAGAGTAATTCGCCAGGCTCGATTTCACTACTTTCCGGTGCTCATTCAACGTATCACAATAGACCCCCGGAAACAAGAGAAGTTCATGGTCGTTCATCAGAAAAGGAAACAATCAACAGGTGGTATAAATCAAAAATTCCTATGTTCGTTCTTTCGGGGATTGCTGGTTGTGGAAAAACTACACTTGTATCCTTCTGGATGAAAAATCTCTTTGCCTCAAACAAGGAAATAGATGCAATGTATTACCCTTGTCAGCCATGGGATACTTCACTTGGAATAGCGACTAGTCTTTTACATCGTATGGGTGTGGGGTCTGACGATATTTCTTCAGATCCTTATGGCATTTTAGAATCTCTTCCACTTAAACCCGGAGCTATTTTTAATCTAGATTTATTTCGAAGAAGACTTACAGCTCATTTGTTAGATGAAAAGAAATTATTGAGCAATAACTTTTCAGAGTTACTCGTTATTCTTGATGATGTCCATAATATAGGGACCGACGGCGCTAATTTCTTTGGTTCATTGTTACAAGTTTCTGAATCAACCCAAATGCGTTTATTACTAATTTCAAGGACCAATCTCGCTTTTTATGACCGTCGTGATGTACATACAAGAGGCAAAGTTGAAGAATTGATTTTGTCAGGTTTAAATTTAGAGGAAATTAAGGAATGGATCGCTGAGTTAGAAATATCAAATGACGCACCAATTGAAGAAATTTTTACAGTAACGGGGGGGCATCCGCTTGCTCTTGAATTGCTAGAGATATATGGCAATACTTTACATCAAGATTGGCTTAGATTCCTCGATGAAGAAATTCTTGATGTTCTACCGAAAGATCACAGGGAATTATTGGCCTTCTTAGCAGTGTCAGATACTCCAGTTCCTTGGGAAATTTTAGCTAAAGCTTCCAAATTCAATGGAAATCCTCCTAAGGATTTAATTGAAAGAGGTTTAATGTTGGAATTAGAGGAAGGTATGTGGCTTCATGAAGCACTTCGTTCACGATTATTAAGAGAAGTTGGAACTCCTCTTGACGAGAGAGCTAAGAAATTGGGTTTGAATTAATTCATATATTTTCCAAGCCACTGGTCGAACATCGGTTTTGGTCTTGCCCCAGTCATCTGATCAACCACCTGGCCATTATGAAATAGAACCAAGGCAGGAATGCCTCTGAAACCAAATTTACCCATGGAAAGAGGATTCATATCTGTGTTTACTTTAGCGATTGTGATATCTCTTTCTTCAGCAATCTGATTTAGTATAGGAGCAATCATCTTACATGGGCCGCACCAAGGTGCCCAAAAGTCCACTAGAACCCATTCACTACTTTTTGTTACCATATCAAATTCAGCATCACTCGCATCTACTACTCGGCCCATACTCACAACCAACAAACTTCGAGTTCGAATTGCCCCTAATAATAATTTGTTATTTTAAATCATAACTTTAGTAGTAACTATTGAGTACCTTGGGCTTATCGTATTGACCAGAGGATAGCATTATGCAGATCGCCCCTAGCATACTTACAGCAGATTTTTGTGAGTTGGGTAATTTGATGGATGAACTGGTATCCGAAGGTATTGATTGGATACATCTTGATGTTATGGATGGCAATTGGGTAGTTAATAAGACAATTACCTTTGGCCCTTCTTTAGTCCGTAGCGTCCGTCAAAAACTAGGTCCCGAAATTTTTGTTGATTGCCATTTAATGATCAATAATGCTGAAGAAACATGGGAACAATATGTCGATGCAGGCGTCAATCTCGTGATATTTCATATTGAAGCGGTAAGTGATGCTGAAAATCTTATTGATAGTCTTCATTCAAGGGGATGTCAAGCAGGTATTGTGCTCAATCCTGATACACCAGCATCTGAAGTGCTACCATTTTTATCAAACCTTGATCTTATACTTGTAATGAGTGTAATACCTGGAAAAGGCGGACAATCCTTCATGCCGGAGATGGAACCAAAAATTCGTGAATTTCGTTCAGCAATCGATAATCAAATTAATTCAGGGGGCAAATCTACAAAATTAATGATCGATGGAGGTATAAAACATCACAATGTTGCTTTAGTAAAGAGCTGGGGCATTGATGTAGCTGTTATTGGTAGTGGAATCATAAATGAAAATGGAACAGTTGAAGAAAACCTAAAAGAAATCTCTTCAGCAATGAAAAATTGAAGTATTTCATCAGCGAGGTTCAAAGAGGAATGACGTTAGAGAGAAGCATGGTGACCGAAGCGTGGATGGTTTCAGAAATCCAAAAAGTAGTCCCTGACGCAAAAATTGAAGTTACTGATTTACATGGTAGCGGAGATCATTTCCATGTTCGTGTAATCTCAGATTCTTACCAAGGAGTTAGGCCGTTACAAAGACAGAAACCTATCTTAAATCACTTTAAACCATACATTTCTCAAAACATTGTCCATGCACTAGATTTGAAATGCATGACAACTGAACAAGCAGAGTCAATAATTGACACTGCCTTTGACCCTCACTCTGAGAAAAAAACAGAATTTTTTGGAGTACATATTCGTAGAGAAAATAAGGAGTAGATAAAATGAGTTTTAATTGGACCCCCGATGAATTACAAGAGATAGTTGATAATAACCCAATTGTGTTGTTTATGAAAGGAACTCCTGAACAACCAAGGTGTGGCTTTAGTAATAGAGCTGCTACGGTATTGGGTCAATTAGAAGAAAAATGGGCTAGTGTAGATGTTCTTTCAGACCCTAGAGCAATCCCATCTATTTGTGCGTGGTCAGATTTTCCAACAATGCCTCAGATTTTTATTAATGGCGAACTAATTGGTGGTTCCGATATCGCTCTGGAAATGTATGAAAGTGGTGAACTTCAAAAGATGATTTCCGAAAAATCGACAGAGTGAGATGAAATTAATGTCGGTCAATGAAGACCGAAAAAATATGATTATAGCCTTATTCGGCTCGACATTGATTTCTTTCGCCCCTCTTCTATACAGGTATTCAGAAACCAACCCTGTCACTGGAGCATTTTTTCGTATGGCCTATGCTCTCCCTGTTTTGATATTGATTATTTATCTTCTGGGTTCTGAAGACACTCGTAGTCGAGAGTCTCGTTTTTTGACATTATTTGCTGGATTATTAATTTCTCTAGACTTTGTAGGTTATCATACTGCAATTGATTATATAGGAACTGGAATAGCTACCATGATTGGGAACTCGCAAGTAATTATCGTTACTTTAGTAAGTTGGAAATTCCTCGGAGAGAAACCAAATAAATCCATACTTTTTGCTTTACCTGTTGTAGTCTTAGGTTTAGCACTAATATCTGGAATATGGGATGATAAACCATATGGCGAAGATCCATTTAAGGGAGTGATAGCAGGTGTTTTTGCTGCTATTTTTTATTCTTCATTTTTAATAGTTTATAGATATTCGAATAGGGAAATGGCTCCCGCGCAAAATCTCCAATTTGATGCTACCTTTGGAGCCGCATTAGGTCTTCTTTTAATCGGAATTATGCCTTTAAATTCACTTGGAGTTGAACCAATTAATCTACAACCTGAATGGCCCAATCATGCTTGGCTAATTATTCTAGCAATTTGCTGCCAAGTGGGAGGGTGGATTGCAATAACTTATGCATTACCGAGACTACCTGGTGCCAAGACCTCTTTTGCAGTGCTTTTGCAGCCGGTTTTAACAATAATTTGGGGATTATTGATTTTAGGGGAAGACCCCTCATTACAACAGTCTATGGGGATATTACTAATTTTAGGCTCAGTCATTTCTGTAACAATATTTGGTAATACTAGAGTTAGCACTGATGGATAATTAGGTGTACAGGGCGAGAGATATTAGCGAGGGGATGGGATGCACTCAGCAGAACCTTACGACCTGTACGATGTTCGATGTGGGTTGGTAATTCATAATCCTTCTTGGATTAAAGTCCAAAATAAGCAGAAATCTAGGTTTTCTTCCTTAAAGTACCGTTAATACTTCAGGGCCTCCATCAGTAACAATAACTGTATGTTCAAATTGGCCCACGTTTCCTCCATCAACATCTCTCAAAGCTTCATAAACTTCTAAGAATCTTATAGAAGTTAATTTCTTAGTCATAGCTTTCCATTTCTTTTGTAAAGAATCTTCATCTTCATTCGGGAATGGCTTTTCTAATAATGGATATGCCCATCTAGCAGCGAATGGCAATGTATTATATCGCTCTTCGATATATCTAGCCATAGTTGCGCCTAGTGGTTTTAATTTACCTTTTGAAAGTGCTTTACGTATTGATACATCTCCAGTAACTCTCAATATATTTGAAGATCCAGATGGAGGTATATTTTCTACCATTCCTGAATCTCCAGTTGTATTAAATGGTTCAATTGCGTATACTCCTCCGACTTCTGCATTTCCTTTGAAACCAGAGTTTGGTCCACAGGAAAATGAAGGAATTGAGGTGCCGGAATGTAAATTCCATCTTTCTAGTTGATGTCCACATAAATTCCTGATAGGTTCAAATCCTGCATCTTTTGTTACTTGTTCAGCGGCTTTTCCTATCTCATGCCAAGGAGTTCCTGGGTGCATTTTTTCTATAGATGCATCTCTTGCTTCTTTTGCAGCCTTTATCTGTTCAGTATGGTTATTCCCATTACCAACTTCTACTGTCAATGCGTTATCCGCAAGAGCGCCCTTAATATGTACTCCAACATCTAATTTCACCAGATCTCCTTTTTCAAAGATCATTGGTTTTTCCCATCCTTCTGGAGCCAAATCATGATGACTAGAAGTAAAATGAGCAGCAATATCGTTTACAGAAATTGTTACTGGAAAGGCTGCTTGCCCTCCATGTCTTCTGATAAACCTCTCAGCAGAATCAATCACCTCTAGCCAAGTTTTACCTTCTTGAATCTCATCTTTTATCCCCTCCAAGGTCCTTCTTGCAACATGGCCAGCGTCTCTCCACTGCTTTAGATCCGTTTCTTCCACCACTCTAGAACCTCCTTTTCTTTGACCAAACCCTCTCTCAAAACTTCAATCTCGTTACCGTTGGGTGATTTACAGACCGTATGCCATGCTATCAAGGTACTGGGTGTTCCTCCCGAACATGTTCCAGATAAGAATAAGATTTCATTTTCCGAAGAAGAAAGTGTTTCCGCCGCCATTTCACAATCTTTCAATGGTTCAAAACCACTAATATTCGCAGAAGTGGCGGTTAGTGGTCCTGTTTTCTCAATAAATTTTTTAGCAATAGGATTCGCTAAAATACGAATTGCTATTTTTTCTCCACCTAGCCTTTTATCCAGCGGTTTCTTAGCAGGAAGGATGATACTCAACGATCCTTCTGGAAAAGCGGATAAAAAATCTTCTAGATCATTTGTCAAATGAACTAATTCAGATGCTTGCTGTAAGTTACTAACTCCTATACTGACTACCATATCATTTGGCCTTTTTTTGATGTTGTATAAATTATCGAGAGATTTAGTAGTCAAAATACATCCTAATGCAGGAAGTGTAGATGTAGGATAGACAACACAATTTCCTTTCAATACCTCTTCAACTACTTTATCCAAAATATCACCCTATTTGATGTGTTTTCTATTCGCCGGAGGTAATGAGTTAGCATGAGCAACTATTGAACCAACACGCAAATCGACATTCGACTGATGAGTATGTCTTTGAGAAATACGAGCTAAATCATATGCTCCGAAATAGAAACTGAAAGGGAAAATTAAGTATATCAATTTCTTCATTGCACGTATTTCCCACATTTTATTTGTCATTTCGGACCCATCCTCTGCTAAAACAGCCAGACCCATTAATTTTTGACCAAAGGAACGAGAATAGTATAAACCAGTATATTTCCAATACAACCAATGTGAAATTAGGATAATTGCACTCATAGCTAGTGCGTGATGAAAGTTTGAAGAGGTCCAAAGTGTAAGATTCCACGCATTAATCATTTTCCCTTTAGAAAGTAATAGCAGAATTGTATTTACAATTGTAGTATCTAGAATAAATGAAGTAATTCTTCTCACTCCAGATGCTAATATTGTTCCTTCTGGAACAGGCCAATGCCCTCCATCTTCAGAGACCAATGCTTTAGCGAGTGTAGTGCCACCTTTATTGATAGAAATAGGGGCATCATGATCATTCATAGTATCACCTCAGTTCATTCCCAAGAGGTGCCACGCCTCAAACTTACTATCGCGCACATACTCTAGCCACGCTTGCCAATTCTTATCGCCACGTAATGTTGCAGGGTCTCCAATAACGATTAACCCTCTTTTTGCTCTGGTCAGAGCCACATTCAATCTTCTCATTTCGGATAGAAAACCTATATTTTGTTCGGAATTTGATCTTACACATGAGAAAATGATGACCTCCTTTTCTCTTCCTTGGTAACCATCAACAGTTTTTACCTCAACATCATCTAACTTTTCACTCATTGAATTACGAATGGCCCTTACTTGTCCAGCATAAGGAGTAATAATGCCAATATCTTTCTTCGTTATTTCTCCAGCCTCCAATATATCATTTAGAATTTTTATAACCCAAGCAACTTCGGCTGGATTTTCTCTCGATGTTCCATCAGGAGAAACAACTTCTCCTCCATCAACTGGTATAAACGCAACAGGATTATCCCAATCTGGCCAAAGTAAACCCGCAGGAGAAGGCCGATTTTCGGGCTTCACGCCATCATCCAGTTTATTTGAATAAAAATGCTGGTTTGGAAATTTTGAGATTGCAGGATGCATTCTATACTGTGTAGATAGAAGCAAAGGCTCAATTCCTAAACCAACTAATCTCTCAAATAACGATCTTCTCAAGCCTTTTTGCTCGGCTCTGAATGAGATTACAGTTGGAGGTAGTTGTTTGTGGTCTCCGACCAATACGACCTGTCTTGCCCCTCTTGTTAATGCTACTAAAGATGCAGGTTCTGTTGCTTGTGTTGCTTCATCAATTAATACCTGAGGAAATCTTCTTCCATCTAGAATTTCGTTCCCCGAACCAATACATGTGCAACAAACAACTTGTGTTTTATCTAATATATCATCTCGAATTTGATTTTCAATTCTCCTTATCTCTTTCCATCCTTTTTTGATGTCCCGATAAGCTAATCCCTTTTCTTTTCCTTTCATCGAACTGATTCTTCTATTCAGTTTTTCATTGAGTTCTAATTGAGTATCTAAGTCTCTCCTTAATGGATGATTTTCCATCTTTGCGTCCATTGTGGCCATTCTTAGTTTTTCTCTAACTTTTACTGGTTGTCCTAGTCTCACAACCCTCACTCCTCGTGCCAATAGTCCTTCAAGTAAGTTGTCGACTGCTACATTTGAATCAGCAACTGCGAGTATAGTCCCGATATCCATTTTTGCCCAAGATTCTAAAATTCGAACAGCAGTATGAGTTTTCCCAGTTCCTGGAGGTCCTTGAATCAATGTTAATCTTCTTTCAACAGCTGCTTTCGATGCAATCAATTGAGGTTGATTTAGATCATGAGCGAAAGTAGTCGTTCTCCCCCTAACTCCTCCAAGTTCTGGTATTAGACTAGCAGTACCTGGAGGATCATGGACCATACCTAACAATAGTTCTCTTAGAGGGACCCCTCCTTCTTCATCAAAAATACTATTTAGAGCATCTCTCATTCTATCGAACGCAATTCTATTAGCGCCTTTATCAATTCTCCAAGTATGTTTCCTAATATCTTTAGGGGTTTCGGAGAATACAATTTTTATTGAGGTCCTAGAGGTTGAATAGATAGTTCCTTCTAGGGGAGTTTCTTTTAGAGGGTCCTTCCTTGAGATTAATACAATATCTCCTTGTCTGAAGCGATGAAATCCCATATCGTTTTTCTTTTTATTAGTGAATTTAACAATTCTTTGCCCAAATAACCAACCATCATTTTTACCTATTAAATCAAAGAGCGAAATTCCATTTTCAATTAGCCTTTTTTTATTCCAATTTTGTAATTTATCTCGAACATTTTGCATTTCGTCATCTAGTTCCCATCTTATGAGATTCAGATACAATTCATGATGATCTTGACTTCTATTAAATTTGACAGGAGGTGCATCTGAACCTCCTTCCATGATTATGGCAGAGAGAATACACACATCACGCTTTCTAGTGTATATTCAGAAAATTTCAATTTATTGATTTACACTTTCTCACGTGAGGATTATACGGTATGTTTTGTCGAGTGCGAATGTCTGAGGGGATGCAGGGTGTTCGATAAGTTCCGGAATTGGAGAAATACGGAGGATAAGGGACAGGTATGTCCCGCCTGTCAACATAAGAATGAAGAGAATGCAGTAAAATGCACATTATGCCTTTATGAGTTGCAAAAACCTTCATTTAAACAAGATTCAGGCCCAAATGCAGAAGTCACAAATGATCTTTTTGATGAATTATTAGCTGATTTCGATGAAGAAGAGTCAGAAGAAATAATTGATTGGTCCAAGACAACTTTTCAAATTGATGATGTAACTATTGATGTTCAGCAATATGATGATGAAGACGGAATAGTAGTTTCCAAAAACCCATCATTTGCTTTAACTGTAGATAATCCCGAACCTTCCGATGATGATGATGAAGAAGATTATGTTTTGAAGCCGGAAGATGCTCCCGAATTTGTCACTAAGTTTGAAATTCCTGAAGAGGAAGTTGAAGACGTTGAAGAGATAACTTACAAGCCTGTTGAGTTAGTACAACCAGTAGGTGATGAATTAGAACCAGAACCAATTTTGGATATAGAAACCAATCCTGAACCAGAGCCTGAACCTGAACCAGAGCCTGAACCCGAGCCTGAACCTGAACCAGAGCCTGAACCCGAGCCTGAACCTGAACCTGAACCTGAACCTGAACCAGAGCCTGAACCTGAACCTGAACCTGAACCAGAGCCTGAACCTGAACCTGAACCAGAGCCTGAACCTGAACCAGAGCCTGCCATAGAAAGAACAATTCCTCCCCCTCCTTTAATCCCTCCAATTCCTCCTAATGATGATGTTCTGGCACCAATGCCTCCTCCCCCCCCTCCCCCTCCCCCAGTCATTTCAGCAGATCAAATTTTGTCTTCAATACCAATAGAAGAACCAAATTATTGGCCTTGGCCACAACAAGAAAGATGGACAGATAGGGATGTTGCTCTACAGGTAAAGTCAGCAATGGAAGCAGCCAGAGCTAAGGACACTGCTCAAGCAACAGTCTTGCTCGATGAAGTTGGCCCTCATCTTGGAGATCGTTCCAAATTAATCTATCCTATAGGGGCATTATTGCAGAGAATAGGTCGCCCTCAAGCTGTTGATAAAATGTTTGAAAATGCTTCTAAATTAATACCTAATGATGATAATTTAATGTCTGCAAAGAAGAAATTAAGGCCTTAGTCTTGAGAATCTTGTTCCGCAGAGGTCATGCCTTAGTACCTCTTCGGAGGATTTGTGTCTAGACGTGCCACATCATCAATTACGATAGATGAAGGACTAATTCTTCGTCCGGCTTCTGCTGTATACAGCTTAAAATTATTAGAAGCATTTGAAGAAACATGGCCTGAGGTAAGTAGGGCCATGCCATGGATAAATCCAGATAAGCCATTTCAAGAACAAATAGAATCTTTTTTATTAGAAACAGAAAAAATGGGACGAAGTGGATTAATGCATCATTGGGTTATGATTAGGCCATGGGATGATACTTTATTGGGCCTTATTGGTTTTGATAATATTACTAGAACAACTGATGCCAAATGGAATTTAGGATATTGGGTAAGAAGTTCCGAACAAAGACATGGTTTTGCTAAGAAATCAATTAATGCTACATTAGAATGGCTAGGTGCAATAGAAGAGGTAATAGTTGAATTGAAAGTAGATCCAATGAATTTAGCAGGAGTTAACACCGTATCTCATACGGTTAGTAACTGGAATGGCGAAAGAAATATCTCCGGAGATTCTGCTGTGATGGTTGCAGGTGTTAGAACCTTACACCATTGCCATTTAGTCATAACAGGCCCCAAATAGACTAGAATTATGTGAAAACATTTCTTGAAGATTCAAAACCCCTTGTATACTCGCCAGTCTGCCCCCTAAGGGGCAGAGTGGTCAAATGTCAAGCAATAATCCTCATCAGAGATTACCTGACGTAGATCCAGAGGAGACAGATGAATGGTTAGAATCATTACGTTCAGTGGTTGATTCTTCAGGTCTTGAGAGGGCCAGATTATTGTTGCATGAGATACTGGCCGAAGCCCAAGATTTGGGAGTAGAAATAAGTCCAGCATCCCATACCCCTTATGTCAATACTATTCCTTGGGATAATCAGACCCCATACCCTGGTAATCTGGAAATCGAGAAAGAAATACAAAATGCCATTTTATGGAATTCTGCTTTAATTGTGTCAGATGCAAATAGAAGAACTGACGGAATCGGAGGTCATATCTCGACATATGCCTCCTCTTCTACAATTTACGAAGTTGGATTTAATCATGTCTTCAAAGGTAAAGAATCTAATGGGATTGGAGACGCACTTTACATACAAGGACATGGCAGTCCAGGAATTTATGCTCGCGCCTTTTTAGAGGGTAGAATAACTCGTGAACAATTACTTAATTTCCGTCAGGAAGCCTTCCTTGATGGCCTTTCATCTTACCCTCATCCTCGTTTAATGAAGGATTTCTGGGAATATCCTACTGTTTCAATGGGCTTGGGTCCATTAGCTGCTGTCATGCAGGCAAGATTTTGGAAGTATCTCACAAATAGAAATTTAGTTGATACCTCGCAAAGCACAGTATATTCTTTCTTAGGTGATGGTGAAATGGATGAACCTGAGGCTATAGCTGCAATAGCGGTCGCAGGTAGAGAAAAATTGGATAATCTGATTACTGTGGTTAATTGCAATCTTCAGAGATTAGACGGCCCTGTACGTGGTAATTCAAAGATTATCCAAGAGTTAGAAGGACTCTATAGGGGAGCTGGATGGGATGTTTTCAAAGTACTATGGGATAGTAACTGGGATCATTTATTTTCTCGAGATACTAATGGATTATTACTTTCTAGACTAGAGGAAATAAATGATGGAGATTTTCAAAGAATGAGCACACTCTCACCATCAGATTTCCGTAAAGAATTGTTCAGCGGTTCTGATGAGTTAGCTTCAATTGGTTCGGAACTTTCCGATGAAGAAATTACTAATTTAAGAAGAGGAGGGCATGATCCATTGAAAATATATGCTGCTTATCATGCTGCATTAGAGTCCGACAAACCAGCAGTGATATTGGCCCACACAGTCAAAGGTTGGGGGATAGACTCTTTTGCCGGAAGAAATACAACTCATCAGAAAAAGAAAATGAATATTGAAGACTTAATCGCTTACAGAAATCGTCTTAATATCCCCTTAGAAGATGAACAGCTACAACAGAATCCATTTTACTTATTAGAAGAAGAATCAGATGCGTTAGAATATATACATTCTACCAGAGAAAAACTGGGCGGATATTTACCTTCTAGAAAATCTCCAGACATCAATATCAAACTCCCCTCTGAGAAAACTTACTCTGAATTTGACAATGGTACTCCAGAAGGTCAGAAAGTATCTACTACGATGGCTTTTGTTAGATTGTTAAGAAATCTCATGAAGTCAGAGATAGGGGAAAAGGTAGTCCCAATAATTCCCGACGAAGGTCGAACATTTGGAATGGATCCATTATTCAGTGAATTTGGAATTTATTCATCCTCTGGTCAAAAATATAAGCCTGTGGATCACAAAATGATTATGAAATATAAGGAGTCAGTTAATGGACAGATTCTCGAGGAAGGAATATCTGAAGCAAACTCCATAGCTTCATGGATTGCATCCGCAACATCGTATTCTCATGCCATGACTCCTACTTTGCCATTCTACATTTTTTATTCCATGTTTGGCTTTCAACGTGTCAATGATCAAATCTGGCAAGCAGCAGATGCTCGTGCTCGTGGCTTCTTAATGGGCGCTACAGCAGGGAGGACAACACTCAATGGAGAAGGATTACAACATCAAGATGGGCATTCTTTACTTCACGCAAGTACAGTTCCATTCTGTCGTTCTTGGGATCCTGCATATGCATATGAATTAGCCACAATTATCCAACATGGAATTCATGAAATGTGGGAAAAAAATCTAGATGTATTCCATTACATAATGCTCTACAATCAGAACGAAAGACAGCCTCCCAAACCAGAGGGAGTCGATGAAAAAATAATCAAAGGTGCGTATAAATTATCGGAAGAAAAAGGCAATTCAGGGCCTTTAGTTAGACTTTTAGGTTCGGGGCCAATTCTAACTCATGTGATTGAAGCATCTGAGAAATTATCCGACCTAGGTATCAACTCTGAGATTTGGTCTGTAACTTCATACGGTGAATTGAGAAGAGATGGATTAACATCTCAAAGAATAAATCGTCTATATCCTGAGGAGAATAAGATTCCTTATGTCTCAGAATGTTTTGGAGATGAAACTACAACAATAGCAGTTTCAGATTACATTACAGCAGTTCCCGAAATGATTCAACGTTGGATAGGAGGTAATTTCATTGTTCTAGGGACTGACGGTTTTGGAAGATCTGATGATAGACTAGAATTACGAAAGTTCTTTGAGATTGACACTAATAGTATAGTTTTGGCCACAGTTTCTGCATTAGAAAGAGAAGGGGCAGTCAAAAAAGGATTGACAAATGAGATAGTTGACAAGCTCGGGATTTCTAGAGAGAGATTCGACAAGACTCATTAGTCTTCAAAATTAATTTTTACTTCCATTGTTTTATTCACTGAGTGACATACAGGACATTCGCACCCTTCTTGAATTAACCATTCTCTATCTTCTTCTTCGATGTATTTTGGTAGTCTGATTTTTATGTCTAGCATCCCAACCCTCCTTGGATTTTGATACATAGTTTTCTCTACACTGCCCAACATACCTGAAACATCAATTTTTTTATTTTCCGCTCTTATTCCAATTATGGTCATTATACATGTAAGCATAGAAGTAGCTAGTAAATCGGTGGGGGAAAAGGATTCTCCTTTACCATGATTATCTACAGGAGCATCTGTTACCAATTCTTTTCCTGAAGGAATATGAGTTGCAACACATCGAAATCCACTTTCGTACTTTACTTCTATTTTAACCATTAATTTCCCTCCAATTGTTGTAAAACGGGAGAATTAAGTGAAAAATTATGTTTTAGGGCATCTTCAATACTTACCCAATCCGGAGTTGTACCATCTATCCAGTCATATCGATGCCCTGGTATTAATCTCCATTCTTTAGGCAGATTTAGAAGTAATTTTCGAGCATAAAGTATACTATTCCATTGTGCTAAAGGATCACTGCCTGGTAAATCTACTCTTCCACTGTGTGCTGTAAATAGTAAATCTCCTGCATGATAAACTCCGTGCCCGTGTAGAGTGACATGCCCTGGAGCATGCCCTGGAGAATGTGTAACTGCAAGATTTATGCCTCCATAACTCCACTGAATAGTTGTATTGGGTCGATTATTCCATTTATTTGTAAAATCTACTTTCTTAAAAACTGCAAATGATAGTAGCCCTGAAACAGATGCATTTTCATGCCCCCAAACCTCAACTTCTGGTACAAGATCAATCATCTTTCTATATCCTTCGACATGGTCTCTATGCGTATGTGTATAGAGTAAATGCGTAGGCCGTAACCCTTCTTCTTTTAGGGCCGAAACCCATCTCTCAGAATCAAAAGGATCAACAATTGCTACAGTTCCTGTAGAGCGATTTATCCATGCTGTATTCATATTCATGTAATTACCCATTTGAGTAACCCAAACTTCAATTCCATCTTCTCCTTTTTGAATGTCAAACTCTCCATCGCCAAGCATTATAGTGAATGCAAGTGAACCTACTGCATAGCAATACCGGCTCATATTCTAAGGAGAGGATTCATATCAAACTCTAATAGTCGACACATGTGAATCAGGTGTTGAACTCATTATCTGAAGAAAATAGATCTTCAATAATCATCAGACTTAGTTCGATTATATTGCTAAACTGAGGGAAGTTATAGGAAGTGTTTCGATGGAATATAACATGCATCAGATAGAAGAATATTGGCAAAGGAAATGGAAGGATGAAAGAATTTTTTCAGTGGATATGGATCCTAAAAAGCCTAAGTTCTACTGCCTCGAGATGTTCCCTTATCCTTCAGGAAATATGCATATGGGGCATGTTAGAAATTACTCTATCGGGGATGCTATGGCCAGGTTTCAAAGATTAATGGGGAAGAATGTCCTGTATCCAATGGGATACGACTCTTTTGGAATGCCTGCTGAAAATGCTGCTAAGAAGGAAGGAGGCCATCCTCATGATGTAACTGAGAGAAATATTGCAATGATACGTAAAGATCAGGAAAGAATGGGTTATTCTTATGACTGGAATCGTACATTTGCTACTTCCACGCCTGAATATTATCGTTGGAATCAAGAAATTTTCATTAAATTTTACGAGGCCGGACTCGTAGAAAGACGATTCGCACCTGTAAATTGGTGTGTTGATTGTGATACAGTACTTGCAAATGAACAAGTAAAAAACAATCGTTGTTGGAGATGTGGCTTAGAGGTTATTCAGAAAGATATGGCTCAATGGTTTCTTCGAATGACTGAATATGCTGACGAATTATTAGATGAACTGGAAAATATAGACTTTCCAGAAAACGTGAAAGCTATGCAGCGTAATTGGATTGGCAGGTCGCAAGGTGCCCACATAGATTTTCCAGTATATGGAGACGATTCTGTAATTGGTGCGTTTACAACTAGACCCGATACTATTTTCGGAGTCACTTTTGTAACCCTCTCTCCCGAACATCCTCTTTGTGAGGCACTTGTTTCAGGCACTGAATATGAAGAAGATTGGCGCAGTCTTCGCGATGAATGTGCTAAAATGTCAGAATTTGAAAGAATTAACATGCTCAAAGAAAAGAAAGGAGTCCCTCTAGGTAGATTTGCAATTAATCCATTAAATGGAGAAAAAGTTCCTATTTATGCAGGAAATTTTGTTGTGGCTAGTTATGGCACTGGTGCTGTAATGGCCGTTCCAGGGCATGATCAAAGAGATTATGATTTTGCTAAGAAATATAACTTACCTATCAAACCAGTTCTTTCTCATAATCCTGATGAGGAAGCTATTGAACAAAACCCTGTTTTTGATTCTCTTGGATTTATGAAAAACTCTTCACGTGATGGGTTCGATGGATTATTTGGAAATGAAGCAAAGGCTCAGGTGATTAATGTACTTGAATCCGAAGGTTCAGGATATGGTACAGTACAATACAGGCTCAAAGATTGGTTACTAAGCCGTCAAAGATTCTGGGGTACGCCAATACCAATGTTACATTGTGAAAGTTGTGGAGTAGTTCCTGTTCCTACTTCGGATTTGCCTGTTAAGTTACCCTTGAATATTAAGTTTAGTTGGGATGAGAGCGGTAATCCTCTAGCAACGAATAATGATTTTCTTAATGTAAAATGTCCTAAGTGTGGAGAATCAGCAAAGCGTGAAACAGATACTATGGATACATTTTATGATTCATCTTGGTATTTTTTCAGATATACGGATTCAGGCAATAAAAATAATCCATTTGATAAAGAAATAGCCGATTATTGGATGAAAGATGGCGTAGACTTGTATATTGGAGGAATTGAACATGCAGTCATGCATCTTCTTTATGCTAGATTTTTTACGAAAGCGATGCGAGATCTTGGAATGAATAGTATTGGCGAACCATTCGGTCAATTAGTTTGTCAAGGAATGTTAAATGCTCCAGCACCATTTTGTAATGAGTGTAATATTGAATTTCATGTCGATAGAAATGGAGAAACATGTCCTACATGTGATTCTCTACTTGTGAATAGACAGGCAAAGATGAGTAAATCCCTAGGAAACACCGTTAGCCCTGGGGCTATGGTGGAAGAATATGGAGCAGACACGGTAAGATTATTCATACTGTATGGAGCAAATCCAGAGGCAGGAATGGACTGGTCTGATAATGCTATAATCTCAAATCATAAGCAAATGCAATCAATTATTGATGCATTTAAATCTTCGAGATCATTTACAGATGCGCCTAATACAATCGACTCTTGGTTATTATCTAAAATGAGAATGAACCATGTGAAATGGAAATCAGCAATGGAAAAAGTTAGCCTTAGAGAAGGTGTAATGACCAGTCATTTTGAGATGTTATCTGATTGGCAGTGGTATAGGAGAAGAGGAGGTTCTGATAGGAAAACAGCAGAAATCTTCTTCAGACATTGGATCCCAATGATGGCACCAGCTACTCCGCACATAGCAGAAGAATTTTGGTTAGAAATGGGTGGTCAAGAAATGGTAAGTGAATATATTATCGAAGAAGTTAGTAAACTCGAAGATGATATAATTCATATTGCAAAAGAGGAATATCTTAGAGACTTAATTGATAGCTCTAGGAATGTAAAAGGATTAGCAAGTAGGCATTCAGAGGTTCCTCTCTCTAAGTGTATAATTCAAACATCTCCTAAATGGAAGAATGATATTGCCATTACAGCTCTTTCTTTATCGTCCGAAAATTTTGATTTTAAGAGGAATGGAATGGGTTATCTTAAATCATTAGAAATATTTGACTTGGAAAAATTACGTGGAGAAGTCATTCAAACTTGGCAATCATTTACCGTCGGAAATAAGAAAATTAGAGGTAAGATAAACACTTGGACAGAAGAAGAAAAATGCTTAATCAATTTAAGATTTAATGAGTCAGAATTTATTAATGATAATGCGGAGTTTATCGCAAACGCTTTATCAATCGAATCTGTATTTTCTTATGATGTCGGAGAGGGAGATGATGTTGCAGGTAAAGCCCGAGTTTCTTCACCTCTTAATCCCGGAATCGCATTCATTTAGAAGTAATTCTTCTAATCTTTATCGGTGGGTTCATGTCCCTCTCTCACTTGGGTTGATTATTGAGTGACCAAGAAGAAGGTAAGAAGAGGCCAAAGCGCCGAAATCGTCGCCGCCGTTCTAATGGAAATAAAACTGCATCTGCAGTAAAGAGTACTGGCGATAACGAAGCTGTTGAGCGTGCTTTATCTCGTTTTACTGCCGATCCTCCTCCAATGGGTTTTACACAAGATATTGACCCTCCTGCAAAGATTGTTAATATTAATTGGAAGCTGAATGCAGTCCCAAAATCTGTTCAGAATAGAGCCAGCCCACTGGTCTGCTCACCCGGTGAGTTTGGTTTTCTTCCAGAAGAAAGAGTTGACCAAATTGCAAAAAAGATTGAGAAGTTAGATATCACTCTCGAACAATCCCTTTCTCTTAGAAGCGCTTTAAATCAAGAAAAAAGTGTTTATTCCCATGGAAGATTAATGAGTCGCGCTAATGAATTGAAGAGAAGATATGATTCAGGAGAAAGCGTTTTATCTTTATCAACTAGGTTTGATGCTCCACCTGTTAACGTATTTAGAGCAATTTTAACTGGAAGAGGCTGGTCGAAAAATAAAATTAAAGAGACTCTTAAGGCGCCCAGTAAATTGAATAAAAGAGATAGGGCACAATTCGAACTCGCAGAATCCGCAGACCGTGTAAGCTCCGTTAATCAATCTGAAACACAAAATGCTGCTGAAGTTTTTGAAGATATTTTATGCGATTATTTCAGTTCACTCAATGTTAGATTCCGACGTCAAGAAGAATTACTCGATGAACAAAAAAAATCTGAAGGACGCGCTATAATTACTCCAGATCTATTATTATTGGATGATGTAAGAATCAATGGGATTCCTTGCGCTTGGATAGATGCTAAACATTTTTTCGGAGCAGATCTTAGATTCCCTAGGAAAAAAACCCAGAAACAAGTGGATCGATATGTCAATGAGTATGGTCAAGGAGCTATTGTTTATCGGCATGGTTTTTGTGAAACATTGAAATTAAAGGGAGCAATTTTATTGGACTCTAGTCCATTAGATTTACAGCCGTTGTCAACATTCCATGAAACATTATCGGACTCAAAATAGCTTTGCTACATTTGTTTTCACGGTATTAAAACCTGCATCTTGTAAGGAATCGATTAAATCATCATAACCTAAATTATTACTATTTTTTATATCCTTTGGCACAATAACTAAACTTTTACCTAGTAAACATAAAAGCGGTTTTACATTAGAATTTGATTGAATTATTATCTGTTCAACTTCCTTTAGTAGTTCTAATCTAAGTGAGTCTTGAAGTAGTCCACTTTCAACGACAAAGATTTCTGATCTTTCCAATAGTTCCCCCCAACGATCTTCATTCCACTTACCATTAAGAAGACTATTCATTTGCTTAATACCGGCAGAACTGATTGACTCTTTCCACACATCATCGTCAATATAAGATGAAGTATGTTTCCCCGAATCTTCATTCCAAACTAATATCACTTCTATTTTTTCGGTCCAACCTTCTGATATCCCTGGCCCTCTATTAAGTAATTCTCCACTAAATGGAGCACCTGGAGAAACCCTTCTTTCTACTCCTCCTGCTGCTAAAGCAGTCACATCCCCTAATCCTGTAGAAAATTCTCTTTCTACCCTATGTGCAATCGAAAACGCTCTTCTCAAGCTTTCTTCATGTGGTTCACCCAATGCTCTTTGAAAAGCCATAGCCGCAGATATCGCCCCTGAAGCAGACATGCCAAAACCTTGAGATAATGGTAATTTTAATTTTACAGCCAAATCCCATGAATATTCTCTAACACCAGTAATTTCTTCTGATAATAATTCTAATGTTCGCAAATAAAGATTATTTTTCCCATTCCCTTCAATGAATTTAATGTCAATATCAAATTCACCTTCGACCCCTCTAGCAATAGTTTCAACTCCTCGTTCTAAGCAAAGACCCGCTCCTAAACTACCCTGATTTATGATTTCATCATCATCATCACTAACTGTGAAAATCAGAGTCACATGTGAGCCGCATTCGCCACGTCCCATTACCACAGTCATGCTATCGCATCCTGTATCTAACTGAATAAATACTTGTTAATTTAATCAGAGTATAGCCTTAGAATCTTGTTCGATATTATCGAATCTTTCCGCTAATTCTTTGACAGCCATGTTAAATGCAGTCTTCGGAGTCATCGAACCATCTGTTTCGAAACTTAGGATGAATTCTCCAGGAATCTCTTCTAAAGTTATAGCATCTTTGAAAGTTCTTGACTCTTCCGTTCCTTCACCAACATGATGTAATTGCGCTTTCAATTCTTGCACCTTATGGTAATCTTCTAATTTACCATCTGCAAAATCTTTTGCTGTTACGCCCAATTTCAAATCCCATAGAATCTTAGCCTTAGTTTTATTATTAATAACACCTATTTGCCTTGCCTCAAATGTAACTCCACATGCAGGAGACCATTTTGCATGATCTCTTCCTCTGCCCATTATCGCTGTTGCATAAAACTCAATCATTTGTCCATTGAATAGTTTTGTAATTGGTATTGATTTGTATAATTCCGGTATTTCCAAACTTGAATCTCCAAGATAGTTTAGATCTCTTGCAGTGACCATAGTTCCTTCTTTACTTCCAAAAGCCTTGCAAGTGTAAATCATTGTACACATTGGACATCCTCTATCTTCTTCAACAAGTTCTGCACAGTTAGGGCATTCGTGTTGGAAATGGAATTCCTCATGGCGTGTTGGAATAGGAATCATTGCAAGTCTTTGTGCAATCATTTCATCAGGAAGAGGTCCAGTAGTTTCCCAAACCTGATCCTCTTGTTCTATTGTCCCCATTTCAAAACGCACAGTTTCTATAGCCATTTTCGGAGTATCTGAAATCAAACTCCTTCTAATTGAGTTTACCAAAGCTCTATCAGTATCCGCTAATAGAATCTTGATTTTATCATTTGATTCTTCAATAATTGTAACTTTAACCATATTTCACACCTCACACTCTTCGGCCACGTCGGCCACCTTTTGCTTTTGTTCCATCTGTTGGAATTGGAGTTACATCTTCAATACGTGTAATTTGAACACCTGCTCTTGTAAGGGCACGAATTGCTGATGTAGCCCCTGGTGCATTGTGGTTTCTGTTTCCTCCTGCACCTCTATATTTCACGATTACTTGATCAAAATCTTTCTCTGCAAGCATTTCTGCTATTCTTTCTGCGGCTCGTGTTGAAGCAAATTGACCTCCTGAGTCACTACCTCCCTTAGTCACCATGCCGCCAGAAACTTTGCAAATTGTTTCAGCTCCAGTCAAATCTGTGGCTGTAATAAGTACATTGTTACTAGTACTAAAAATATGTAAAATCGCTTTATGTCCCATCAGTTTTCCTCCTTAGGAATTGTTTCTTCAATTTTTGGAGCATCTTCAGCATCTTTCTTAATTTGCTCAACGAAATCTTCAGTAGCTGCTTTAGGAGATCCTACTTCTTCTGGTTCCTCATCACTAACCATAGTTAATCTTAGTTTTTCCATTTCAACTCTGAATGGATGATTAGGATCATTGTAAACTGAGTTTGAAGAATAATTCAACATTTCTTCTTCTTCCTTCTTAATGTGGTAGCCTGGTACTGTCATACGTTGTTCGCCAATTGAAATATGTCCATGAACAATCATATTTCTAGCAGCTCTCATAGAGGGTGCCAATCCTCTGTAGTACACTACCGATTGTAACCTTCGAGACAACATATGTTCAACATTTATTTGTAAAACATCGTCAAGGCTTGATCCTTCAACCAATAGTCCTTTACGGCATAATGAATCAATCATGTCATTCTTTTCTCTAGCAAAGTGCCCTTCTGTAGTATCGACTCTTCCAATAAGTTTCATAGCTTGATTCCTATGTCTCCTTAGAGCGGATTTTTCTCTCCAGATTTCTTTCATACCGCCAATTTTCTTTAGGCCATATTTTTCCTTTAAGGCATGTTCTTCATCGATACGTGCTTGTTTCCATGGATGAGTCGGAGTTTGTGTCTTAGATCTTGCAAATTTTGGATCGCCCATTATCTCACCTCACTTCTTCCTCTGCACACCAAGTGCAGTTCCACTTCTACCATTACTTCTCAATCTCTGACCACGAACTTTGTGACCACTTCTATGCCTTAGTCCACGATATGTTTTCATTCCTGCTAGACGCGAGATATCGTCATCCCTAGTCATTCTAACATCCATTGCAACTAGGTGAGCATCTTCATTTGATTCTAAGTCTCTTTGCCTATTTACTAACCACCAAGGTACATTTGTTGCATAACCATCGATAGTTTCTCTAAGCCTATTTTGCTCATCATCATCAAGGTGTCCACCAAGTTTTGTACCATCGATTTCAGCTAATCTGCAAAGTTGCTGTGAAGTACGTACTCCAATTCCTTTTACAGATGTTAATCCAATAGCTATTGGTTTCAATCCATCTATGTCGCTGTCAGCCATTCTGATAATATAGGAGAAGTCATCTCCAATCTCTTGTTTCTCATCACTCATTGTACGGTCCTCCCGTGTTCACTGTTTCCAGTGGCCTTTACGGCAACCTCGCGACTTACCAACCCTATTTCAACCCACCCGATAGATAAAAAATAAAAAATTTCTATTTAATCTAACTTTCTTTACAAATTATGTACAACTTATGACTTCCTGATCCGCGTTCTAAATCTACATCTATCATGTATGATCTTGCTCCCTTAGTATCACGTAATGCTTTATCTAGACGTCTTTGTAAGGTTGGTTGAATCTCAGGATCTAAAGAACATCTCAAAGTAATCTTTCCTATGTTATTTCTTGAAGCCGCACTAGCAATTTGCTCTATATTATCCAGTTCAGGGGGTGTTAATCTATGTTGAATAATTTCTCCAGTGCTAACGACAAAACCATTTATTTCATCATCATCAATTAGAGGATCAGTATGTATCAATAAAGGTCTTCTGCCTTCTATTCTAAGCCACGAATATCCGGTATTTTCTTTTACTGCTTTAGATATCCATTTTTCTTGTAAGCCACTTTGAATTAATGCTGAATCAATTATTGAGATATAAGCGCCAAATGGTGGCGGTTTCGATAAAACATCTACTTTAGAATTTCTTTTTTTACCTTCTATCTTTGCAATTATATTCTTAGTACCCATACGAATACAACGCCTTTCATCTTTTGATGAAATTGCACCTATCCAGAGCGATAACCTGTCAACTCTCCCTCCTCCTTGGCTTAACCATTCCCAAGTTCTTGGAACTCCTGGGAAAATAGTTTCGACAATAGCTTCAATCATTCCTTGTTGTTCTTCTCCTAATCTGGGTGACAAATCAAGAAGTACAGCTGGCCCTCTAGGGCCAGTTTGTAGATACTCATTCCACGATTTAAGAACATCCATCAAAGCAGGTTCCATTTCATCAACATGATGATTCTGCGCATCCCTAGGTCTAGCTGGGTCTAGGTGGAGCATAGCTATTGGAGGATGTGCCCTAATCCCTGATTTCATCAGACTATTCCAGTAAGTTGTGATTGCCCCTTCAGCATCACTACTATCTCCAATTATGACTCTATCAAGAGTTCTTTGCATTTCTTCACCATTGGATGCGGAATGCATATTTGCGGCACATAATACTGCAATATTGCCATCTAACTCAATACCTAATGCAGGTCTTTTCAACTCATTTGCTAGAGCAATAAGTTGTGCTCCAGAACCTACTGCTGCATCAAGAATTACACCAGCCGGCAAGTCAAATGATTCTATTTGTTCTGCTCTAATCATAGATATTGACCATGGAGTAGATAATCTTCTCATATCTTCGGTCATATGAAGAAGAGGCTCTCCTTTTCTTGCAGCTTTTGCACTAACTCTTTTCCCCGCTTCCTTTACAATATCTTCTGAAGGTATTAATGCGGTATGATTTTTCTTTCCTGTCATTTTTTTCACCTCTTTTTTCTCAATATCATAAAGCCGCACGATCTATTTTTACTTCAAATCGAAGCCAAGTATTTTCTAGTTCATGACCTTCACTATTTCCATATGCAATAGGCGGAGGTAAAAGAACTGTATGAGTGGTACCAGTATCCTGAATCCAACCTCTGTCTTCTTCAATATCTAATCCAATTACTGCCCATCCAAAACCTTTGATATATCTAGAATCATCTCCTCCGGTAACTGGCAAGTCTCCTTCATCTAATTGATCCCCAGTGTCTGCATCCCATAATGTGTAGTGTACTTCAATATTATTTCCATCAGTAACATGCACCTCTCTTTCATTTGAGCCCTTGAAAACATGAACATCTAGGTTAATTGTTGACGATTGGAATTCTACATGCGTGGCTGTAATTGTGATGTCTTTTTCAGTAATATCTTCTGTTAATGATATCTCAATTATTTCTGAATCTCCGCCCTCCAATCCATTCAAGAGAAGATTTTCACTTCCTTCATTTTTAAATTCAATACTTCCACCTACGATTTCTAAAATCAAATCAATAGTTGTATTACCTCTATTGTAGATTACAACACTAGCCCCATCTCCAATTCCCTGATGCTCCCAATCACATCTCAATTCCCCTGGATATAAGAAAACACCATCTTGTTCGGATAATGAATCAGGCCAATCCCAATCATCCAATCTTGAATCACAAGTATCGAATAAAAGATCGATTTCCCAAGTCCATCTCCCATCTTCTTTAACATCTGCTTCTGTTACAGTTTTTGGAAATAGATTGTCCAATTCATTTTGAAAACCTACTGCGGCAAAAGCCAGCCATATCGATGAAAATAATATTATTAATATTGTAGCAAATGAGAGTATCATCATTGTTCTTGGTACTGCCATTTCATTCAACCCTATGGGTATTGGAGGATGTTCAATTTCCTCCGATGTATCGGCTATCCACGACCTCGTCACAGTACTTTGTCAAGCCGGCCCATCATCAAGGTTAGCATATACTGTTAGTAACAAAATAGGTGCTATTTCCCACTAATCAAGCCGCAGTGAACCGTTTTTTCTTCTTTTCGCTAATCTTTAATCAATTCTTCTTCGTTAGATAGACTCAACCAAGTGACGAATCCTAATTCTGCTGCTAAAACAATCAATGAGATAAGTAAAACTGAAGGATTTAGCATCGTACTTCCTAATACTAACAGGGATGCGATAATAGCTACTATTAGGTCGAATAATCCCCAAACTCTCAAGTTTCTTCTTAGTTGCAATATTCCAACAACCCAAATAACGGTTGACAAACTAACTAGAATAATTGGAAGATAAATTGTTGTAAAAATTCCAGTCCACAATATCCCTGTATACAACATTAAATGTGCGTCTATAGCTAATACCATTGTCCAGATTTCTTTTTTTAGTGGTACAGTTAAAGCACATAAAAATAGTAACATGAGGCCAATAATTAATGTCACATCATCTTCAATACCATTTATGCTAGTTATTATATTCGATATTGAGATTACAGGGAAAATTATTGCTGGAACTATAAATCCTAACTCTGCAATTTGCTCATTCTTTATTGTATGATATAGAGTTAGTAAAATAGCTAATATTCCTGCTGGTCCTGTTGAGATAAATACTATTGCAATTGCCCTAATGGCATTATTATTTGTAGGGTCTTTTTCTTTTTTCTGTCTTTTTAGTTCTAGCCAATATAATAAAATTACAGCCAGAATCAATAAGCTTTCGAGTATTATCCATGGCAACATCCATTCAATAAAATCGCCTTTAATAGGATTTACAGTTAGGGGGGCTGGTAGTGATTCGTAAAGTATGGCTCCCACTAGTCTACCTATGAATATTGGAATGATAAACCAATCAACTGCAATAGCAATTCTTTCCATTAAATTCTTCTGATTTATCAGAGAAATAATACAAAGCAATAACACCAGCAGGATCATTATTGCCATATCAAATAGTTTTGAATTACTCATTCCAGGAGATAGATGACCGGATACTTGAATCACAATCATCCCACTTATTGCGATTGCAATTGGTAATTCTATTCCTAGGAAATGAGGCAATTCTAATTCTAATTCTTTAGTCCGTTGTCGAGCAATTAATATTAAGATTGAGATAAAAATTCCACTGACTAGAATTAACAATTGATTTACTCCTCCAATGAAACTAATAACTGATGAACTGATAATAACTAATCCCAGAACTAACAGAATAATCAGAGGCTTATGAGTCGCGTCTGTTAGATATAATTCTTCCAAATCTTCTGTATCATCCATTTCTCTACTCTTTTTCCTTTTACTTCTTATTTCCAATAGTTGTGAATCAAAGCTTTTAGCATCTGTTGAAGATAAAGTCTTGGCAAATGATTTCCTTTTAGCCAATTCTTTCAATTCATCTCTTTTTGCAATACTTTTTATTTCTCTTCTCACTTCTCCATTACCGACCATCCAGATTGTACTAATTGCGAACAATCCTAATCCCGCCATTAATTCAGAGAAATCTCCAATCCTGTAAACTAGGGCAATATTGATTGTTAATAGCCATAGAGAAGCTAAAGATGGATTAAGCAATTTCTCAATTTTATTTATTCTCATAAGATAACTAAAGATTATTATTGTAGTGCATAATAAGGATACTTTTCCAATACCTAATTCAGGAATTATATCAGTATCTATTAATTCATTTTTCCCTCTACTAATTATGCTAATTAGCATCGGCAATCCCATAAGGGTCATTCCAATAGAATAAATACCATCCTTTTGTTCATCATTTTTAAAGAATAGAATTCCTGCAGCCAAGCAGTATATAATCATCAAAATTTCATCAAGTCCAAACTGCCATTGCACTATTAGATATCCAATTGCTAGAGTCGTCAGCATCACAGTAGAATTCCCAATTCTTTTTTTATTTAATTCAGAAATCAAGTGTAATGAAGTGATTATACCTAAAATAATCAATATGGTGACTGCAGTAAAACCTCCGAAATTGGCCATGAATGTTATAGTTATCAATGGTAGCCATAATCCAATACTCCATAATTGTAATAATCCCGAATCTCTAATTGATGCAGAAATCTCTGTAACTCCAAGAAATTTCGATGCCAGATTAACATCATTTTCACCTAATTTATAATTTACAATAATCATCAATAAAGATGAAATCGAGAAATAACCTAAAAGAGGTATTGGTTCTAAATGAATAATTGAACCCGGGTCAGCATTACCATTTGCTACAATCAAGGTCCTAATCGCTTCTTCTAGTATTTCCTCTATCATTACCCATGCCCATGGAAGAATTACTGTGACTCCTCCTAACGAGGGAGAACTTCTTTTAATTGCGAGATATCCTGTACCAATATGTACTAAAGATAATCCAAATAATAGTAATGATCCTCCATCCCCTGCAACACAGCTAGAAAGACAGAATGTGTTTTCTGAAGTCTGATTTGATGGAATCATTATTACTAGTAATATCAGTATTCCAATAGATCCAGTCCATAGCACTCTATCTGTAACTGAGTGTTGGTCTCTTATCATTAAAAATCCAGTTACAAATATTCCTATTACTGCAAATATTTCATAAGAATCAAATGTTAGTATATTTTCTGTTTCATTAATTACTAAAAAGATGGTCATTAATGTAGCTGAGATTAATAACGGAATAGACACTCTTCGAGCATTTATTCCTCTAACAACCAGATAGGACCCTCCGAAAGAAGAAGCCAAAATTGAGATTAATCCTAATGCGTACCCCACATCCTCACGATTGGCTCCAACAGCCATTAAAGCTCCAATCATCCCTAAGGATACTGAAACTCCCCATAGGCCAGGTTCTCCCAATCCTAATGCTTTGAATGCCTTTGAAAACCAATTCTCATCTCTAGCAAATATTGCTGCCATACTGGCATTGATCCCAGAAATAATGATAATTAAGACAAATAATAGTAGTGGCTCATCCAGTGGTAGTATTTTCAGTGAACCTATACCAAATCCTTCAGTAAGTGCATGCATTCCAATCCACAGATTAGTTGACGCTATACCTAGAGATGCTAAATTACCTGATTTCCTATGTAAAGCCAAACTATGTACTAGTATGGTTGCAATTAGTATCATTAATGCAATTCCAATTTCTCCAAAACTATACCCTGTTGCAGAACCTATTGCTAGCAAAATCAGTGTTGATTGTGCGGCTATCGCATCGTGATTATGCCTGTAAGAAAGATATACATTGAATCCTACAAGCCCTAGCAAGAGCCCACCCAGAATTTCTACAGATATGATATTCCATCTTTGTAATTCTATTGCTAATCCATACAATACTTTCATTGAAATTATTATCCAAGTTATCCCCAATAAATGAAGATTCTTTTTAGGTATCCATATTTCTCCTAGAATAAAACCCATTGTCGCTAAAAGTAGTAACAGAATCGTTGCAAATAATGGTTCTAAAGCAATTCCTGCGACGATACTAACGCCTGAAAATAATAGAATCATTGATGCCATCAGTATCCAATTGACTTTCCTTTCTCCTTCCTGAGCCAAGTTAGTCGTCAAATCTGCTTCTGGTTTGTTAATTACGGTACCATCTTTTCTAATATATCCTGGTGATTTTTCATCTATCTGTGCGAACGGATCAAAAATATCTCCTAACGCTTCATCAATTTGTTCAGTATCTTTTTCTTGTTCTATTTCTGAAGTATCATCAGGAATTAATATATCTCCTAATTCAACAGAATCGCTAATCTTAAATGCACGTTTTCGAATAAGTTCATCATTCGAATCTTCGGTACTCACAGCATCGCTGAAAGGTATTGATGACATAATCTCATCCCCTTTTTCATTGAGTCTAAGATATATATTCATTATATCTCTAGGTAATGGTTGAAAAGTGATTCATATTGTCAGTGTCCATGGAGACGTCGTCGAAAGGCACTGGCCCATCAGAATTTGCCACCTCATTAGCGACTCATGGCCTCGACCCCAAGGGTGCAGTGCACTGGAATCTTGGTTGGGAAGAACTTCATGAGATTGCAGTTAAAAGAGGCGAGGCAACTTTGACATCTCACGGAGTTCTACTTGCAACTACTGGTGAGAGAACCGGACGTTCACCTAATGACAGATTTATTGTGGATGAGTCAGGACTTGCAGAAGATGTTTGGTGGGGTGAGGTGAATAAATCAACATCTTCTGAAGTATTCGATAATTTACTATCTAAGGTACAAAATCATCTGGATAACAGAGATGTGTTATTCGTCAAAGATGCTCATTGTGGGGCGGATCCAAAGTATTCGATGCCAGTGCGATTAATCACCGAAAAAGCTTGGCATGCCTCTTTCTTCCATAACATGTTTGTTCGAAGTAATCCAAGTGAATTAGTGAATCATAAGCCTGAATATACTATTCTTCATGCACCAGAATTAATAGCAGATCCTAAAGAAGATGGTACAAATTCAGGAGTCTTTGTAATTTTGGCACTAGATAGAGGACTTGTTATAATTGGAGGGACTCATTATGCTGGTGAAATTAAGAAAGCAATTTTTACAATTATGAATCATATTTTGCCTGCTAAAGGTTTACTTCCAATGCACTGTTCAGCTAATACTGACTATAAAAATTCAGCATTATTCTTTGGTTTATCAGGGACTGGTAAGACAACACTTTCTGCCGATCCAGCAAGAGCACTTATTGGAGATGATGAACATGGCTGGTCTGATGACGGAGTATTCAATTTTGAGGGCGGTTGCTATGCCAAATTGATAGGACTTTCAAAGGAAGATGAACCAGCAATTTTTGCGACTACTAGAATGCCCGGCTCTGTCTTAGAAAATGTGATATTAGATGCTAATGGCGTTCCAGATTTTGAAGATGGAACTCTTACTCAAAATACTCGAGGTTCTTATCCAATTGAGTCCATTGAAAATCGTACTCCTGACTCAATGGCTGGGCATCCTAAAGATGTAGTATTCCTAACTTGCGATGCATTTGGTGTTCTACCCCCCCTCTCTAGATTAACTCCCGAACAAGCAGCTTATCATTTCATATCTGGATATACTGCTAAAGTTGCAGGTACAGAAATAGGAATTACTGAACCTCAGGCTACATTCTCAACATGTTTTGGAGCACCATTTATGCCAAGACACCCTAGCGTTTATGCTGATTTACTTTCAACTAAGATTCGTGATCATAATGCTAATTGTTGGTTAATTAATACTGGATGGGTTGCAGGAGGTTATGGCGAATCAAGTAGGATTCGTATTAAGTGGACTAGGGCGTTACTTAATGCAGCTTTAGATGGTTCTCTAGATGATGTTATATTTGTAGAAGATGAAAGATTCGGCTTCAATATACCCACATCTTGTGAAGGCGTACCGGATGAAATTCTTCAACCCAGACAAACATGGCCAGATAAGAAAAGATTCGATAATGTTGCAAATTTACTTGCACAGATGTTTATAGAAAACTTCGAACAATATTCTGATGGCTGTAGCGAAGAAGTTCTATCTGCCTCGCCTAAAGTCTTAGATTAATTCTGAGATCACAATTTTTGTGTCGCATATCTTTGAGCATCAACCGCACAAATAGCAGCCATATGAACAACTTCTCTTACGCTATCATCTCTTTGAAGAACGTGTGCAGGCTTAGCCAATCCTTCAAGAATCGGGCCGGTCATTTCCGCACCCGCAACTCTTTGTAGTAACTTATATGCAATATTTGCTGAAGCTAAATTTGGACAGATTAATACATTTGCAGGGCCATCAAATTCCATAAATGGATAATTTTCTTGGATCTCATCAATTAGAGCAGTATCTGCTTGCATTGGTCCATCAATCACAATTCCTGGGTCTAATTCTCTAGCCATCTCTATCGCTTCCTCAATACGATCGGTCCTCATTTCTCCACTAGTTCCAAAGTTTGAAAAAGATAGCATTGCAACTTTTGGCTTTACTCCAAACCTTCTCGCCACTTTTGCAGTCTGAACCGCAATCTCAGCTAAGGTTCTAGAATCGGGATAGATATTTATTGTTGCATCTCCAATGAACATTAGCTGACCATTCACAGTCATCATGTACATTCCTACTATACGGTGAGTATCTATTGCCGGTCCAATTGTTTGTAAGCATGGTTTTACAATATCGGGATAATTATGTGAGATTCCTCCAAGATAGCCATCAGCATCTCCCATATGAACCATCATTGGTCCGAAATATGTAGTAGTTTTGAGTAATCTTATTGCATCTTCCATTGTAAGTCCTTTTCTTCCTCTTAATTTATGGAACTCCTTTGCGTAATTCCCTCTTCTTCTTGGGTCGTATCTTACATCTATGCTTTCACATTCAAATTCAAGACCTAATTCTTCTTTTACAGCATTGATTCTTTTTGTATGCCCTAATAGTATTGGCTCACAAATATTTTCTGAAATACATTGAGCTGCTGCTTTTATTATTGTAGGATGTTCTCCTTCAGCGAATACAATCTTCTTTTTGTCTCTACGTGCCCTATTGATTACACGCCTCATAATCGAGCGTGTAAGGCCTAATCTGGCTTCTAACTCTTCACGATATTTTTCAATATTAAATTCTTTCTTAGTTAATTTAGATACGCCTTCATCGACAGCAGCTTGAGCAACTGCACTTGCTTCCCAAATTAGCACTCTCGCATCGAATGGTTTTGGAATAATATAATCGGGACCAAATTGTATCTGTTCACCTTCATAGGCTGCGGCAACATCATCAGGGACAGCCTCTTTTGCCAAATCTGCAATGGCATGAGTTGCTGCCATTTTCATCCCTTCAGTAATCTCAGTCGCTCTAACATCAAGAGCCCCTCGGAAGATATATGGGAAACCCAATACATTGTTAATTTGATTAGGGTAATCAGATCTTCCCGTAGCCACGATGGCATCCCCTCTAACATCTAAAACATCATCTGGTAATATTTCGGGATCAGGATTAGCTAATGCGAAGATTAGAGGTCTACTAGCCATTGATTCGACCATCTTTTTACTCACAATTCCGCCTTTAGAAAGTCCCAAGAATACGTCACTATCTTTCATAGCTTTTTCCAAATTTCCATCTTCGATTTCCCTTGCAAATTCATCTTTATATTCATTTAATTCGCCGTTCTTAGAACGATTAATTGTCAAGATTCCTTTAGAATCAACCATCAGTAGATTTTCCTTCTTAACTCCTAAGCGAATATAGTGGCGAGCACAGGAAATAGCGGATGCTCCAGCGCCTGAAACTACTACCTTAATTTCTGAAATTTCTTTTTCTACAACTTCTAAGCCATTCAATAGAGCAGCCCCTGAGATAATTGCAGTTCCGTGTTGATCATCATGCATTACGGGGATGTCCAATTCTTCGATCAATCTCTTCTCAATTTCAAAACATTCAGGAGCTTTAATATCTTCTAGATTTATTCCTCCGAAAGTCGGTGAGATAGCTTTTACAGCTTCAACAAATTCATCAACATTTGTACGATCTATTTCAATATCAAAAACATCGATATCAGCAAATGCCTTGAATAACAAACCCTTCCCTTCCATTACCGGTTTTCCTGCTAAAGCACCTATATCTCCGAGGCCCAATACTGCAGTTCCGTTACTAATAACAGCTACTAGATTTCCCTTGGACGTATAATTGAATGCAGCATCCGGATTTTTCTCGATTTCTTTACATGGGTAGGCTACGCCTGGAGAGTATGCTAATGACAAATCTCTTTGTGTGCCATGAGGCTTTGTAGGGACCACTGTTATTTTCCCAGCAGGCTTGGAAGAATGGTATTCCAGAGCATCTTTTCGAAGTTGTTTATCTGTCAGGATTACATCCCCTGTGTTCTATCCGGCATATCCCTTACCTATGATGCTATCCGATATTAATGACACACATTATCAGCCTTAAATGTAGCCTTTTTTCAATATTTAAACGGATAAAATGTCACCTACGGTGACTGAGCATAAATGGCACATTCGCCCAATTCTTTGATAATGTATAAAACGACGCGAATGGATTAATGAGCATAGTCTATGATTCGTTTTCTGGCTCGCAGAAGCGAATGGCGATGATTTTAGTAGGTTTAATGCTATTACTCCCTTGGTCGTCATTTGAGCCTCCGAGTTTAGACCAAGATTCTGAAACTATGAACACAATTCCTGGTGCTTGGGGTGCTGGAGGAAGTAATGATACTGGTTGGATTGAATTATCAGCAGAAGGGGCTGATCCATCAAATGGAACCTTTGCATATGGGGATTTATTTCTCGATTTTGCACCTGGTGCATTAATTGATAATATGACTTTCGAAGTCAAAGTAAATGGTTCAGATGGATTATGGGCATATGAACCACAGATAACCTTGCTAGACACTCAAACGCCGATTTTAGATTGGACAGACTTAGGAGGATTTGGTATGCAGAATTCATTCACTGAAAACCAACCAGATGTTAATTCGAATGGAATTCTCGATGCTCGTTTACAGCCAAATTCTGTGAGTGACACTAGTTGGCAATTGCCGACTGGAATCTCAATAACCGATTTAGTCATCGAAGCGTTGCGTCCAGCCGACCCAAAGGTTTCCTTCTCATCGTTAGATGTTGAAATATTTGACAGTGCAGTAAACCCCGTTGATGGTAGATTGTATATCCTATTGGGCGATGACTTATTGCATTTAGATGATCAAACATCAACCATCATTATTGATATTGAATCAGATATCTATGGCAGAAGCCTCGCAGTTGATGAAGTAGGTAATCGTCTCCTAATAGGAACTGCTAATGGGACAATATTGCAACGCAGTCTCACAGATTCTTCCATTATGGAAACATATGTTTCTTCTACTACTGAGACAGTAGACGCTTTAACGGTCGATGATTATGGTACAATTTGGGCAGTATCTGGTTGTAGTGTTTACTATACTAGCGATGGTAGTTGGGAATCTTACTATTATTGTCCAGGTGGGGCTATAAAGACAGCTACAGACATAGTATCTTATGGGGATGATTTGTACATATCTACATATCAGGGTCTCCATTTACTAGGTTATTCTACATCTAGTGGAGTTAATGGGACATCGGTTAATGTAGATAGTAATGTATTATGGAATACAAATAATTTCTTGAGTTCTGATAGGATAAATGATTTGCAATTATTGGGATCTCAACTATTGATTGCAACGGATAATGCGGGGATCGATCGACGTAATTTGGTTTCTAATTCTTGGATGGCTACATGGTCAACGAGTAATTGGCTATCTTCTAATCAAGTAGTAGGATTCGGCCTTACCGAAGGGTGGTTATACATACTCGCCGCAAATACTATTCATACATACGATACAAATGCATTATTCTTTACGTCTCAGAGACAATTAACCGTTTTTGATTTGAAAGATAATGGTAATGAAATAATCTCCTGGCCAGGTCTTGGTAAAGAAAGAAGTCCTGATTCAGGATTAGTTCTAGTAGGTGATGGTTCAGGCGTTCTTGGACGTTTAGTTGGAGAAATAAATGATGGAATAGAAACCCTTGTTAGTAGCCCTTCAACGAATCAAATGAACCAGGTTATATTTGTTGATGACAATGAAGAAGGAGAAATCTGGGTCTCTGGAGGTACTATAATTGATAGGTTCGACGAAGCAACTCAAACATGGCTTGCTCCAATTGATATTTCTGACTACGTAAGTAATCCCTTCGAAATAACAGCATTTGTTCAGGATTCAGATGGATGGGTCTGGGTTGCTACAATTAATTCAGGAATCTTGAGATTAGATAATACTGATGCTTCATACATGGGGACTGTCCAAGGAATTGCTTCCAATGCCGTAAGCACTCTATCTCACGATCCTTACACTGAAATTCTAGTCGTTGGACATTATGAAGATGGTTTATCCTTTGTCAATACATCTTCAATGACCCTTTCAGATGTTATCACTGAACAAGACGGTTTAGATTCTAATTTCATTAATGACGTCGTAACTAGGTATGGAATTGCATACATTGCTACTCCTGACTCAGGAGTAATGAGAATCAACTTACAAGAATTATCCATTTTATCATCATGGCAATCCCTTGGAGCAGATAACCTAGAAGCAGCCCCACTAGCTGTTGATGAAGATATAATTTATTTTGGACTGACTGGATTTGGAATCCTATTGATTGATAGACATACTAGTGAGATTATTGACATCTGGGATGCTGATGGGACGAGTGGTCTACCTGATAATGATGTTCTAGCACTCCATCTAGATTACTATGGTGGACTAATAGTTGGTATGGAAGTTCCGAATTCTGGAGGGACATCGAATCAAGCAATGGCTAGATGGGATGGTTCTGCTTGGGAATATTTCGAAACAGATGTCCCTGGAGGAAATAATGATCCATGGAAGATTAATGATATCAAGAGTGATGCCGATGGAGTAGTTGCAGCTACCAATCGAGGAGTATGTACCTGGACTAGTTGGACAATAATTCAAGGAAATATTTACGAGTGGGATGAATGTGTTTCTCCAATGAATACATCAGCTCGTTTTAGTGAAACTTTTTCTATAGAACTTGTACCCCTTAGTAGCCCTCTTTCAGATAACTGTTGTACTCGAATTTTAGCAGGTCACAATGAAGGCGCTTCTCTGATTAACCGAGGAACAGGTCTGGATGTAGTGGAAAGATGGACTGCAGGAGATGAAACCCAGCGAGCTAGGGTAGTAAAGGTCCAAGATATATTGTATATTGGATTCGAAAATACAGGTATAGGAAGATATAACCTTACTAGTCAAGAATGGCTTCAAACATGGGACGGTAATCAAGGATACATAGATGATGACGATGTAACAGTTCTCATTCCGGGACATATTGAAAACACAATATGGGCAGGTGGAGATTTTGGTTTGACTCTCATCGATGTAGTAAATGATACTGTAATTATAGATTGGAACCGAGGTTCTAACTCTGGCGGCCCTACACTTTCCAATTCTGCACCGCAAGATGTAGTAATAATTGATGAAATTCTTCATTATTCAACTCAGAGATCAACGGCATGGTGGCAATCAAATGATGAAATTTGGAGAATTAATTTGTCTTCTAATACTAGCGAATCAACGATTGATGTCGGACAAGAACTTGGTTGGGGAGGTAAAATTCATAGTATAGGTCAAGTATCTGAGGAACTTTGGATTGGAATCAGACCCACTCAATATTGGAACGATGGAGATGGAACTATTGCTCGTTGGAATGTCACTAATGAGACTTGGGAAACTCCTCTGGATACTATTGGTAGTGTTGAGAGAGTTAATGCTCAATTCCTTGGAGAATGTTTCCCAATTAATGTTTCATCTTGTGAGTTATGGATTGCATATGGCGATAACATTCTTCGTCGTTTTTCTGCTCAAACAATGACATTACTTGATGAATGGACAGATATTTCTGGACCAATCAGAGGCATAGTAGAATATCAAGATGATTATTTATTCGCCAGTATGGATGGTATTTTACGTTGGGAACCTGATAATGAAACATGGCTAGATCCTTGGGTTGTTAACGATGGATTACCATCCGATGCAAATGATGAGGTGTATACTATGGTAGTTGTTGGAGATGATTTATGGGCGGGAAGCTACAGTAGCGGCGGTTGGAATACCAATTCAGAAATAAACCGTAAAAATGGTTCTTCAGGTAACTGGACAACATGGAATTTGGGCAGTGCTGGAATTCCAGGAGGATACACTGCTGATATCGAAGTTTGTGATAATATTGTTCACATAGCCGTTGGAGCTGTTAACTGGTGGGGAAATCAGGGTGGTATTGCACGTTATGATATGGCAGATCATGATTCTGATGGTATTACTGATGAGTGGATTACTTCCCTAATCACTTCTGGAGGATTAGCCGATAATGACCCAAGAGCGCTTGCCTGCGATGAAACTAATCGAATACTATACGTTGGATTCGATGAAGAAGGCGTGGGCATTGACAGGTACAACTACAATACTGAACAATATTTAGCGACTCTAACAAATTCTGCAGATGGAATTTCAGAAGACAGAATTTTCCCCGGAGGGATGTTACATGATGGAAACGTATTACTGACCGCACATCAATTTGATACTACTGGAGGTATATCTAGGATTATTACTTCAGGAATATCTACTGTTAATGGTCAGATACTCAGCCCTGGGATGGATGGTTGCTCAATTGTTAGGGCTCCTTCCTCTAGCACCCCTATCTACGCTATAGGGCGCTCTGGACAAACCTCAGGGGTGAATAGAGTAGATAGGTTAGATTCAACAGGTTTGATAGAAAGTGGTTTCGATGAATTAACTGGATTGACAAGTGGTAAGATACTAAATATTATTTCCAATGAAACAAATGTCTGGGCAACATCAAGCCTCGGCTGGAATTCATATTATGCATCATCTGTCTTGCAAGGAGAGCTTGTTAATGGAACTGTTAGATGGCAATATGGTTATTCATTTGATGGCGACATAATCAACGATATTTCTTTAGATGGAAATAAATTGTGGGTGACTACAGCCGGTAATGGTTTGTATAAAATTGATTTAATCCAGCGAATATTAACTCCTACGTCATCAGCTCTTCATTCACAAATGGATGGAATGTTCATAGAAGATGATGGGACTATGTATGTAGGATTAATGGGTGAATCTGGGACTTCTGCAGGCTATCAAGCCTTCAATACCAATACTGAAAATTGGGGCCAAGGAAGTTTAATCGCAGGTCTTCCTAGTAATATTGTTCGAGATTTCCTCGAGGTAGACAATCATGTATTAATCGCAACTAGTGGAGGTATTGGCATGTATAATCTCACAAAAGATGGTTGGGATTCACCAATTACTTCTTACAATGGCCTCCCATCTCCGGTGGTTGAACATTTAATGTTGCTAGATAGCCCAATCCAAGGGAATGGTACAATCTTAGCAGGAGGATTAGCGGGATTAACAGTCCTTGAAGCCGGCACTTATTCCATTCAGAATACCATAGATTATTCTGATGGTCTAATTGGAGATCGAGTTTCTGGGATCTTATTCGCAGACTCTGTGACTAGAGAAGTTACAATAGGCAACTCTTCAATTATTCAACATCATAACGCATCTTTATTCATTTCTCACAACGGACAGGGTGCAACAAGACCTGGCGTAGCTGCTTGGGATATCGATACAGATTCTCAAAATGGCACATACCTGATAGATATGATACCGAGCAATAATGTTCTAAATTTAGCCGCTGATTCTTGGGGCGTCCATGTTGCTACAGATATTGCCCCAGTAGTCCACTGGAATGGCACAATGGGACAAATGGAAGCCGGTACAAATCCCTCCAATCTTCTTTCATGGCCTCCAGTGAAAATGGTCTCTAATGGTAATTATCTAGTTCTAATAGGGTCTGGAGGAATCAATCTACTAGATGTAGATAATTCTCACTCTGTTATTGCTTCAACTTCTGCGTCTGGATTCAATAATGCATTCATTGAATCAGATTCTTTGTTTGTTGCTGCTGAAGACGGTCTTCATGTTTGGAAAGGTAGCTTGATTGAACAGCCGCGAGAATATCAAAGAAGAGCAGAACCAATGTTTTCAGTTTTCGGAGGTAGACAGTGGGAGATAACTTCAACAACTCATCCTGGAATGTCTACAGTTTTGGTTAATTCTTCCGAACCTCTATCAATTCCAAATGATTCCAATTCTCTTCCTGGTATTTTACCTATGTACAATGGGGCTATGACTATTACAAGTCCAATTTCTTCATCTAATGTTTGGGCTCGCTCTGTTTCATTGAATTATAGTGGCTCATGGGATTTGGCCGGAAGAAATCCTGCTATTGAGGCAGGATTCCAAAATGCAATATCTAATGTAGGACCCGGTTCTAATTCTGTCCAACTACATGTACAAATGCAATCTCCAATGAATGGCACAATTAGTGTTAGAATGACATATGACTGGGAAAGAATCGAGGTCCCTACTATATTGACTTCATTGAATAATCGTGAAAATGATGGCGGGGGTGTTCTTGAAACTACTTGGTTACCATCTGAAGATGCAGCATGGTATGGATACAGAGTTTACATTTGGGATTCCACAAATATGCCTAACTGGGAGCCTAGTAAACAAGATTTAGATAATTTTGCAGGTTACATGCATATTCCTTTCTGGTCTCAAACATCAGCGACAATTACTGAAGCGGATCATAATGGTGTAATGTCAACATTGGTGGATGGGCACAAGTACCGAGCAGCAATTGTTACAGAATATGCAGACGGTTCAGTCGGAGAGCCAATGTCATGGCCTTTCAATGCAACTCCGATTGATGAAGTTCCTTCTCCTCCCGAATGGCTAACTGCAAATCCAATTTCAGGTGGAACTGCTGGAACAATTTATGCGGAATGGTCGGCATGTACTGAGATGGATCCAGATAAAACTAGACTTTGGGCGGTTGAACAAGAGATTACAAACGCTCTAGCATTAACAAATAATTACGATATTTCAGCAATCTCTGGCAATAATACTGTTCTACAGTTGAACCCCGGCTCTACATATTGGTTTGCTGCAGTTTGTGTAGATGAAAGTGGACAATCCGATCCTCTCAATGCTACAATAGTCGGGCCGATTGTAACTGCTGGTGGTCTTGATGATGGCATTCCACCGATGCCAATTGAAGGAACTACGGCCATCGATGTTCCGGATGATGAAGGGGGGCAAATACAAGTTTCTTGGATTCCAAATGAAGAAGATGATTGTACATTCTATACTATATTTGCCTTACCTGCTACTAGTTGGCAACCACCTACCAATGTAGATGGTTGGCCAGTATCGTCATATGTCTCAAATTGTTCCTCTAACTCTACAATCATTTCCTCATTCGGAGATTCTCCATTCTTAGACGACACTACTTACTGGATAGGAGTGGTTGCTTCTGATGACTGGGGCAACCAAGATTTGAGTGATGTATTAGTTGTTGAAGCAACTCCCCAATCAAATAATGGCGGAGTAGGCATACCTCCAGAAAGAGTAGAGGGTCTAGCAGCATTCGATCATCCCGAAGATGATGGAACTGCTATTGATATAATTTGGAATAGGTCTCTGGCTACCGATTTCTCTTTCTATACAATCTGGGTTTCTGATTTCTATCAAGAAGATCTAACTGAGTCTTGGGATGTTTGTTCTGAATCACCTCTTTCTTGTGGACTTATAACATTGAATCAGCAGCAAATCGGAGGAGCTTTCCAACTTCAAATGACAGTAGAGAAGGCACATTATGGGGATACCATTTCTCAATCATCTTCTTCGTCAATAATACCTGAAATACCTCTATATGTAACTATCACAACTCATGATATTCATGGTAATGTATTCCTCTCCGATATGCAGAATTATATGGTTCTAGTTATTCCTTCAGACAATAGTGGGGACGTATTCCCTCCTCCTAGGATTAATCCTCCTCAGTTAACCGATCGTCCATCAGATGATGGAGATGGTGTATTTGTTACATTCCAAGAAAGTGAGGCTTCGGATATCTATGAATATTGGATATTTGCTGAAACAGTCCCTTTCAGTTCTTTAGTCAACCGTCAACCTGCAATGGTTATTGATAGAGATGTAGAGATGCCGGTCTTACTTCAACAATTTTCAGATGGTAGCCCATTAGCTCCGAATATTATGTTCTGGGTCAGTGTAATTCCTGTTGATTCTTCAGGGAATTATTGGGATGAAGGAATCAAAACATCTTCAATAGCTTTAATCAACGAAAATATTCTTGATCCCGGTCTCCATATTCCTGAGATAGGTGGAATAATTGCTTATTGGGATAGTACTGGAACTAGAATTCAAATTGAATGGGATGATAAAAATGATCCAACTATCGAATCATATTACATTTTCTTATCTTCAACTCCTTTCGAAGATACTCGCGATGCAGACACTTCCCAAAACGTAGCCAAACCATATTCAAGCTATACATGGCAGGCAACTCCATTTGAAACGGGTAATCAATATTCTCTTAACAATGAGGTTTCCTATTGGATTGCTATAGTAGGATTTGATGGAGAAGTTCATCGCCTTGCTGTTGACCCTCTAGAAATACAGCCTTGGTCCGAATCTGCTTTTGGTACAGATAGTGGTGGCTTGGATGATTCCGGGGTATCTTGGATAAATCAATTAATTGATGGCGATATGAATATGATAATTGCTTTAGTTTCAGCAATAATGATATTATTAGGAGGGGTATTGATTTTGAAACCTAGAGGCCGATCTGCACCACAACCTTGGGAGATGGGTACTCTAGAAGTAGAAATGGAGGAACAGATGTATGACGAAGATTTCGGAATGGAAGATGACTTTTCAGAAGATGAGTTTATCTCCGATACTGTAGAAAATGTACAATTCGATGAACAAATGAATATTGATTCTTTACCTCCTACACAGCTTGATAATGAAGTTGTAGATGAATTACTTGTAGATGACGAGGAGATCGATTTAGACGATCTCAGTGACTTAGCAGATGACTTTGATCTAGATGATCTAGATGATATGGCTGAAGAATTATCTGAATTGGAAGAAGATATTGATACATCTTTTATTGATGACATTCTGTGAAATCTCTTAGAAGAATTTGAAGAGTTGTAAGTTTACGGCGGTACATGACCGAAAACCCCAACCCACGGTTTGAGGTGTGGTCTACTGTTGCTTGGGACGGTAAAGAAAGTCTACTAGCTGCAAGCTTACATTTCGATAGAATGGAGAGACATGCGCACAGACTTAATTTTTCTTTACCTGAAAATTTCAGAAGAAATATTTTCAAAGAATTAACAAATCTAGATTTTTCTGCGGAGCCCATAGTCCAAGAAGATCAACCTCCATTCTTAGTCAAAATAAGTATAACTAATGAAGGAATAATTTCTTTGACCCCTCGTTTAAATCAATCGTGGCCGAATGTTCTGAAAGCAATTACTGTATCTGCTCCAAGATGGAATGGAGAGATTAGAGGTACGAAACATGGTGACTGGAAACCATATTTTGATGCAAGAAAAATGGCCTTAGAAAACAATGTCGACATATCCTTACTGATTGAAAATAATTGTTTAATCGATGGAGATAGATGTATGCCAATTCTTCTTGATACAGATGGTACTGCCTACTATCCGAGAGTAGAAAATGGAGCCTTAGACTCAATAACCTTAGAACAGATCTATAGTTGTCTGGAAAATTCAGGTATCCCAATTAGGCCAGCAATTATAACAATGAATTTAATCTTGAGAGCTAAGGAAATGATTGTAATTGGTAGTGGCATGGGAATTCAATCATTGGGAGCAATAGACGGTAGATCAATTGGCAAACCTCGTGGCCGATTATATGAATCTGCAATGTCTTGCTGGTTATCACGATTATCTGATGGTTGGGAATCAATTGATGAGGTGAGTTGATATTATGATACCTGAGTTTCGTACCTTTCCAAATCACATTGAGAATCCTATTATTTCATTATTAGAATATTACAGAGATTCACAATTTCCTGAACAAGATGAATTGATCTTGAACTCTGGCGGTCCTGTTACAGATTTATCTGAATACTCCTTTCTTCCTTGTTTACAAAGTGTGCGTATATTATTTTTTGAACCACTTGGTGAAATTGAATTAGATCCATCATCTGCTCTTCAAGGAGATATAAATTTAGGAAATAATAATGAATTAATAGTCTTAGTTCAGAAGTATCACAAGTCTATGTGGGAAACGGTGAATGAATATCAAGTTGAAACACTTGAAATGGCAATTCAAATTGCAGAAGATCTGGAGTTACCTTATGAGAATGTTAACAATTATCCGATAATTCCTGGAGGATTTACTGGTATTTTAGGATATGACTTAAACAAATGGTCAGTTGGAATCAATTTGGCTAATAATCCACAAGATGGCACTCTCTTAGGAGTGCTATGGAGGTCTGATGCATGGTGGATACACCATAGGAAAACAGACAAATTAAGTATAATCTCAGTCCCTAATCATCCTTGGTTGGAAGAAGTAGATAATAATGGATTATCTATTGTAAAGAATAATAATTTCCCTAAATTAGAAGAATTCTCAGTACCAGAGTCTGAAAGTGACGCATCACATGCAAGAAAAGTTGACAAGATTAAAGAAAGTATCCGACAAGGACATTTTTATCAATTGAATTATGGAAGAAAATGGACAGGCTCTATGCAAATCCATCCATGGAACGCATTTCAAAGAATGATGGAAATGAATCCTTCTCCTTTCGCCTCATGGTTATATGTTCATGATCATGGATGGAGTATTGCTTCAGCAAGTCCAGAGCGTCTCTTAAGAACCAACAAAGGTATAGTATCTACACGACCAATAAAAGGAACCTACCCTCGCGGTAAATCTTCCAAAGAAGATAAGATTTTGCAAGCTGAGATGGCTTCATCTGAGAAAGAAATAGCTGAGCATCTAATGTTAGTTGATTTGAAAAAACATGATTTATCAAAGATTTGTGAGCCAGGAAGCGTATATTGGTCAGATTTCCGTATAGAGGCATTATCAACAGTCCAACATTTAGTCAGTGGAGTTTCTGGTAAACTAATATCTAATATTGGATTTGGTAAGATAATATCTGCATTATTTCCAGGTGGTTCAATTACTGGTTGTCCGAAGATTGCATCTATTGCTGCAATAAATGAAATCGAAGAATCACCAAGAGGTGCTTGGACAGGCTCAATTGGACATTTCCACTCAAGCTCAGGAATTTCTGAATTTAATATCTTAATTCGTACATTGGAAGCTCATTCAGGTCCTAATCAATGGCATGGCAGAGTTCAAGCTGGAGGAGGAATTGTAATTGGCTCCAATTCTTCTTCTGAAGTTGAGGAAGCACGATGGAAAGCTACAGCAATTACAGATTCTACTTGGGGATTTAGAACAGGTTTTTCTGCAGAAGAACTTCCCAAAAGAGAAGTAGAAATATTACCTATTCCTCAGGTTAATGGACCTATCAGTAAAATAAAACCAATGTCTCCTCAGTTGAAGAAAAAAGTTGGTAAGATAATTAGAGGAGATTCTGATATATCATTTCCATCAGACGTATTATTAATAGACAATCTAGATTCTTTTACCGAAAATATTGCTAATTCAATAGTGAAGATGGGATTCTCAGTCAGAATAGTTGAAGGGCGTCCAAAAGATAATTCTAATATCTCTAATAGAATAAAATATTGGTTAGAAAATTTCACTCCTAAAAGTATCATTATTGGACCCGGACCATCACGTCCCGAGCAGTCTAAGATAACTATGGAAATAGCTAAATTAGCTGTCAAAGGTAAAATGGTTTCAGATGGAAAATACATTCCAGTACTTGGCCTGTGTTTGGGCCATCAAGCTTTGGGGTTAGCGGTTGGCTGGGATTTGATAGAATCACCAATGGGTGCAGTTCATGGCGTTCCTTCAACAATTAAACATGATAATCTTGGATTATACTCTAAATCAGAATCCCCGTTAGTTTTAATGAGGTACAATAGTCTAATATTAGTTCCCAAGAATAAATTGATGATTTGTGATGCTTGGGATCAAAGTGAAAGTTTAGTTATGGGAATTCGACATCCGATGTATCCGATTTTTGGGATTCAATTTCATCCAGAGTCCGTTGGTAGCCCTCAAGGATACAAATTAATTTCCTCTTTTCTTCATCAAGAACCAGTATTAATTGAATCAATTCGTGATAATCGTCAGGTTAGAAGACCGTAGCCTTGAATTAGCATTCCATTGTGCGTAAGTTGAAGCAACATGCCATACTGCAGGTTATGTAAACAAAATTATCCGCAGAATCAATTTGTAAGTGGTAATGGCCCCCGTTATCTTGTATGCGTTAGATGTGCAATTGAGCACGATCTTGCAGATGAGGAAGAAGTACCTCAGTTATATTCGGATGATATAGTTAAAGCTAGATTTGCTTTATTTAGCAGAAGACATAGATTATGGCTGGCTCTTCTTACAGGCTGGACTTTATACTTTACATTAGGTAACGATATCGAACTTTGGTCTGGGCTATTCTTTGTTGCTTTGGCAATCGGAACTATATCTGCTCCTATCTTGTATTTCTTAGGTTCAGCACGTTTTAACGCAGAATTATCAAAACTATCTCCTTGATACCAATTCGGGAATCCTTGAAATAGTGTATACTCACCTCTGGACTTAGAGGGAACAGAGGGTTCCCTATGAATGACCGCGGAATTGGATAAAAAATTAGGAGGAGTTGGATAAATTAAAATAATTTGTTAAGTAGACAAAAAAAGGCGCAGTATAGCGTTTTCTTATGTTTCACAGATAACATCCAACTCTTTTTCTAATAACACCGAACTCTCCCGGAGAATAGTTTAACTAAACACAGGCGTAAGCATTTTTCGGAAAGAGAGAACAGCGGGTACTCTATAACTAAATTTTAAGGAAGTAAAAAAAATGAAGAAAACGAAGAATATGAGTATGTTGATTGCACTACTCCTTGTGCTAATGGCAGGTTCAGTCGGTGTTCAAGCCGACGGTTCTGACCCACTCGATCCATCAGATGGTGGAGCAGATTGGGATGGAGACGGACTAACCAATGCTGAGGAGCAGGCTGCAGGAACAGACATGAACAATGCAGATACTGACAACGATGGATTACCAGATGGATGGGAAGTAGCTTACGGGCTAAATCCTCTTTCCGCTAGTGATGCGAACGCAGATCCGGATGGCGATGGCTTATCCAACTCTCAGGAGTACGCTTCGGGAACAAACCCGAACAGTGCTGATACTGATGGAGATGGTGTGGCTGACGGTTCCGATCCGTTCCCTAATGATCCTAACGATGGTTCATCATCTGACTCTGATGGCGACGGAATACCTGACGCATATGATCCTGATTTCCCAGGAAATGATGAAGGTGACGGAGACGGCGGTACCGACGGTGGCGGCGAATCAGAACAAGAAGGTGAAGGACAAGGTCAAGGTCAAGGACAAGGACAAGGTCAAGGACAAGGTCAAGGTCAAGGACAAGGACAAGGTCAAGGACAAGGTCAAGGTCAAGGACAAG
>Ga0208410_1000076_pt1 | contig 55600 bp, 43 predicted proteins | sample ETN02SmetaG_3_FD_185787 | JGI IMG/M metagenome (GOLD analysis project Ga0208410, IMG submission 185787) | Marine microbial and viral communities from oxygen minimum zone, Eastern Pacific Ocean - ETNP2014F10-02SV257 (SPAdes) (version 2) | ecosystem: Environmental > Aquatic > Marine > Oceanic ... | reverse complement strand
TACGCGGTTGTGAGATATGTGTCCGTTCTCGAGTTGATGGGTGGCCGAGTCATCTCGGTGATGAGGCGTATCCCTGAGATCTCCCACCTTCCCGTTGGCGAGCTGGGCGAGATACCACTCGGACTCCTCAGGAGGAGCGCAACCAGGTTGCATGCGGTCTGCAGGTACAGGAGGGGCGTGCGCAAGGCAGAGGGCGTCACTCCCTCGGACGTGCGCTGCATAGACGTCCACCCCTACGCCCTGACCGAGGAGTGGTCCCGGTACGCTGACTTCCTTCTGTACCACGAGTACCTCCACGCGCTGGGACTCTCGAACCACGGCAGGGAGTTCCGAGAGATGGAGGCACTGTGGCCTGACGAGGTGGCCCGAGGCATGGGTGATGACTTCGGCAGGCACCTCAGGGAAAAGTCCGCCAACTGGCTCTGGGTGTGCCGTTCATGCGGCAACAGCCACCCTCGCTCGAGGCGTGGAAACGGGCGTTACAGGTGCAGGGACTGCAAGGTGGTCCTCGAGGACGTCAGGCCCTACTCCTCGGGCGGCCTGTAGAGGCCGCTGGAGTCCCTGACGAACTGGGGTGCCTCGGGCCTCTTCTTCTCGGTCAGGGCAGTGAGGATAAGTCCTATCACGAGCATGATGAGGGACACGCAGCACCCCGCTGCTGACAACAGCATGTACTCGAAGGAGTCGCCCTCCACGGTCGTCCAGTCGACGAGGATGAACCCGTCCGCGGAGACCGATATCTGGTAGTCGCCGCTGTAGTCGTTGCCTATGTCGCCCACCTGCCTCCAGTTGTCGAAGTCGTAGTACGGGTCGCAGTTCTCCTCGTAGTAGTCCCTGCCCTCGTAGTAGGCCGTGGCCGTTACCTCCGAGCAGGAGTACGAACTGTCGACGTAGATGGTGTACCCTATGTCCTCGTCGAGGTAGAGTGTCGCCTCACCCCCCTCGACCTCGTAGACTATCCAGTCGTTCCAGTCTACGTCGTCATGAACGGAGGCAGATGAATTCAGGAAGTAGGAGGTTGCGATGAAGAATACCAGAAGCCCGACGCCGCCAATCACGGATGCCCACTTGGAAGCCCTCTCCATGACCATGGTGCCACTCTGACGAGGGGGTGTAAAGACAATACCACAAAGCAGACACATTAATCGGGAAATCTCCGCTCTTCCCACTATGGGGGGCTCGAATCGATGTCGGTGAAACGTTATGCGGCCATTCTAGTGATCCCAGTAATTCTCCTTTCTGGGTGCATGGGCCTCGCCGGGGATGGCAGCCCCAATTTCGAGCTCTTTGCGGAGGCTGATTCTGACCATGGGTTGATCATTGCCTCATTCGAGGACGGTGAGCAGGCGAGCAGCACTGTCCCGGTAATCACGTTCGACTTCTCGAACTCCACCAACTCGGACGAGATCGAGTCGTTCGGGGTGGTCCCGGGGGATGGCAGGGAAGCCCTCGTGATACAATCCTCGGAGGGGTCGTCGATCGCGGTCGAGTACCCCATTCACGGACTGTACAGCGTGACTGCTTTCGGAGTCGGCAAGGATGGGTCACAGGCCAACCAGACCCTGGAGGTCAGGATCGAGCAGCTGATCGACTGGTACGAGAACGACACCGGCACCCCGGGAGTCCTCGTTTTCGAGTCGACTCCCGGCAACGGGTGGCCGATTCCCTCTCACTTCCTCCTGAACTCCACAGTGCAGAACCCTAGCATCATCGAGTTCGATGGCCGGGAGGTTGACGTGAAGTGGGACATAGTCAATCAGGACGGAGTTTGCCAGACGGCGAATGAGGTCATTGATAACGGAGAGACAGCATACTGGAAGACGATTCACTTCGGGCCGTATTCGACCCATGAGATATACCTGACAATAGAGGACGGGCAGGACAGGGTGAACGTTCACCACAGCCTAGAGATCAGGTATTCCTAGGCATATTAATCAGAGAACGCCCTTACAGGGCGTTGTGCGAAGGGGGATAGTTGCGACCCTGGCATCCCTATTACTCGTCTGCACGTCCCTAAGCGGATGCATCTCCGAGGGTGATGGCGATTCCCCTGGTGCAACGGATGAATCCGGCATCGAAGAGCCGTTGCCCTACTTCCAGGATGGGATATTTACCTGCATAGAACATGATAATCTGACAAGGTGCTGGCAGACTCACATTCCTGAGAATCTCGATCTTAACGAAACTGTGCCACTCATCATCGACATGCATGGATATGCCTCGGATTCAACGAACCACAGAGAGCTCTCTTCCTTCAACACTATTGCCGACGAGGAAGGTGCGATCGTGATTTATCCGGATGGAGTATCGGGATTCAACATGGAGTGGGATCAAGAGGAAAATCAAGCTTGGAACTCCGGTTGGTGTTGCGCACACTCGGCTCGTGAGGATATTGACGACGTTGGCTTCATCGAGAAAATAGTCAACCTCTCGCTCGAGATGCACAACGTTGACTCAGACCGAATCTATGCTTCCGGCTGGTCGAATGGTTGTTCAATGGCGCAGAGGCTGGCTATGGAGTCGAGCCATATTTTTGCTGCTGTTGGATGCATGGCATTTTACCTAATCACTGAACCTGTAGATTATTACTCACCAATTCCAATTATGGAGGTACACGGATTCCTCGATCAGGTGGTTCTTTACGAATCCACTATCCTCAGTGTCCCCTTCAATGAAGAGATGTGGACAAATTCTGAGGCCTACGATACCGGTGCGATTGAGAATATCTATGAATGGGGTAGTCACAATGGATGTTCGGGCCCGTTGGAGACTTTCGAGCTGAATGCCCTGTATTCCATTCAGGGTTTTGATGACTGTGAGAATGGCACATCGGTTAGATTGATGACGATTTTTGCGGCACAGCACAACCCTTACTCGAATGACTTGGACGATGGAACCGTCATTGGCAGTATATTTGTCGGAACGCAGGGTTTGGTGGAATCTAGTCACATAGTCTGGGATTTCCTGAGCCAATACTCCAAGGAGGCCGTGGAGGGTGACGCATGATGCCTCTACTCTCTGATTGGTTGAGTCGGGAGCCGTAGAAACATCCCACGGGAGTTTGGAATGGTGGGCCTGAAGCCCCACCTCTCGTAGAATCCATCGACATCGGCCATGAGATTGATGTAGGACTGGTCGGAAGCTTCTCGAGTTATGTATTCCATCAGTGAATCCATTATCATAGTCCCACCTCCTCTTCCCTGCCACTCATGCTCGACCGCCATATCGCAGATGTGGAATACGGTCCCCCCATCTCCAACTACCCTGCCCATACCTACTACCTTGTTCGAATCGTCGTGCCTTAGCAAAACAGAGAACAGTTCGGAGCCAAGCCCCTTGGTCGCTCCGCTGATCGTTCTGGGCCTCATTCCCGACCTTTCTCGTAATCGCAGGTATGTATCGACATCGGGAACTGCTGCCTCAACGGAAAACAGCCGATCACTTCCGTCCGAACTTCTTCTTCCTCTGGCCGCCCTGCTTCTTGAACGACTTGCGCTGGGCCCTCTTCCTTCGGTCCCCTCTCGGTGGGCCCGATGCCGCGTCCTTTCGCCCCTCCTCGCGGGACTCCTTCATCTCGGAGCGCATCTTGAGTCCTATCTCCCTCATCACGCCCTCCTTGCTGTCGGCCCCCGTGGCCTCCATCGCATCGCTGGTGGACAGGACCAGCCTGCCCTCGGTAGCGTGGGGTCGTGATGGGTGGGTGGCCTCCGGCTGCTTCTTCATCTTCTTGATCCCGACCTTGTTAGCAGCCCACGCAAGTGCATCCAGCGTTGGCTTGGGTATGCTTGCCTCCTTGGAGACCCTGCGTCCTGAGGACCTACTCAGCTTGGAGTCGAAGTAGCCGGTCCAGAGGGTCATCTTGGTGGGGTCGCCGGCCATGCTATCACCGGTCCCTCACATGCGGGGTGACTTGAGGGCTTCGTGCCTTCAGTCCTCTAGGAGCACGCCGGAGACGACTCCGTGCATGCCGGGGCGGCTGGTTATCCTGACCTTGCCCATGTCGGTGTCCACGACCGCTCCCTTGGTGATTATGTTCCTTCGGATGAAGTTGGGGTCCGCGTCGTTCTCGACGACGCTGTTGATGTTCGCCTTGGCCGTCTTGCCCTCCTTGGGCATGCTGACGTTGACGGTCTTGGCAGAGAGCATCCTAGCGGTCTGCGAGCCGGCCGTCTTCCTGTACAGCTTGCGGGAGTCCTCCTCGCCGACGAAAGCGTACTGGTTCTCGCTGGAGACCTCGGTTCTCCTCTTGCCTCGATAGCGGTTTGGCCTCTTCAGGCGTCCGCCTGATGCCTTGCGACGGGATATGCCGTGCCACTTCGCCATGCGTCCCGCCGACCGACCACCCTTATTTCAATAGATTGGCGTGCATCGAGGGAGTTTCTCGGCGAGCAGCACTACGTTCTTGTCGTAGTCTCTCGCACGCTGGCACATGGGCGAGCCGCGAATGCGCAAGAGGAAGCCCGTCAGGCACAAGCAGGTCAGGGAGGTCGAGAGGGAGCTCGGAGAGGTCATGGGAATGGAAATCGACCTGTCAGGGGGCTTCATCGAGTTAGCACACTTCGAGGGTCGTGACATTCTCCTCCTGGATCGCACAATCGTGGGAATCAGGGTTGATATCGGGGGTTCTAACAGATGGGTCCCCACTATCAGGGGGATACTTCACTGGAAGCCGGACAGGTGCTGGGCGGCAGTTGACGACGGTGCCACGCCATTCCTCCTGAACGGGGCTGACTGCATGGGGGCCGGGGTGCACATTGCCGACCCCTCTGTGGAAGCAGGGGGCTTCGTCTGGGTCAGGGACCAGAACAGGGGCACCCCCCTTGCTATTGGGGTGGCGATAGTTGATGGTGACGAGATGATGGAGATGACCAATGGGAAGGCGATATCTACTATCCACTGGATTGGCGATGAATTGTGGGAGATTGAGGCATGATGCCTCACCATTCATGAGGTATGCCTCACTGGGATTACCATGCGCCTAGTTGCATCACTGCTGGTCTGCGTTATATTGGCACTCCCCCTCAACTGCGCTGGCGAGAGCGGAGTCAATGAAGACACGTCCATCGAAGGTACGGATATCCAAGACATCTCTTACCCCAATGAGGCCTCTGCAGGAGAATCCTTCGAACTGACCGTGGTCCTGAGCGATGAGGCGAATGGGAATGGGACAACGGTTAGCTGGGTGACTCAGGTCTGCATTAACTCGGGAGTCTGCTACCCGCCGGAAACCCATTCGATGGTCTTGGATGATGAGGGTGTGGCGTGGGGCGCGATTGTGCCCGATGACACAGTCACTTACGTCAACTGGAGGGTCGAGATGAACTGGGAGGATGGAAACATGACAAGCGTCCCGGAGACGGGCTTCGGCTGGAAGGTCTGGTCAGACTGCTGGTACGACAACGAGGTGTGGGGAGGTTCTGACCAAGAGTGCGTCGACAATCGTGGCTCTGATTCCGATCGCCTTCCAGGATTCGGGGCCGCAGCCTCTCTGGTGGCTGTTTTGACGGCAGGCTTGATGGGTCGACGTGACTGAGCGATGCCATGGGCGCGGGCGAGGAGGGGGCGGGTTTCGTCCGGTTAGTGTTCCAAGAGCTCCCTATCGATGAGATGCATGAGAGCGCCGATGCGTTCTACGAGCTGATGGATGGGAGGCGCACGACTAGGCACTTCTCTGACAGGATGGTACCCAGAGAGCTGATAGAGACGGCCGTCAGGACTGCGAGCACCGCCCCCTCAGGAGCCCATCTCCAACCATGGACGTTCGTAGCGATATCCGACCAGTCACTCAAATCGAGAATCAGGGAGGCTGCTGAGCAGGAGGAGCGTCGCTTCTACGAGGAAAGGGTCCCGGAGGCATGGAAGGAGGTGCTGGACCCTCTTGGCACTGACCACGTGAAGGAGCACATCACGGATGCCCCCTGGGTAGTGGTTCTCTTCAGGCACTCCAAGAGGGAGCGACCCTCAGGGGAGATGGCCCCCACATACTACTCGCAGGAGTCATGCGGAATAGCTGCGGGCCTTTTCGTGGCCTCGATACACAATATGGGCCTAGTCACGCTCACGCACACGCCGTCGCCCATGGGCTTCCTGAGGGAGATACTGGGACGTCCGGAGCACGAGCACGCGATGCTGCTGCTTCCAGTAGGTTTCCCGGACGATGGGGCCATGATTCCCGACATCCAGAGGAAGGCCATTGATGACGTCCTGGTCTGGAGGGAGTGAGCTACTCCTCCTCAGTGGAGTTGGGTGAGACGAATATCAGGACGATTCCCGATCCGATTATCAGTGCCCCACCTACCCAGTCCGCCACTCCCAGAGTCTCACCGAAGATCAGCCACCCGTAGAAAGTAGCAACGATTACCGTGAGGTAAGAGAATGCGCTCACCCATGCAGCATTGGCCTGGTGGTACGCCATGGTGATGCCGACCTGCCCGCATCCCGCACCCACTCCGATGCCCACAAGCGCAGCTGCTGCCTCGAGAGAGAGGTCGGGGATGTCTGGTGCGGCTTGGAATAGGCTGCCGGCCACCGAGAATGCAGCGAACCAGAATACTACTGTGGATGCCGAGTCGGTCTTCCTTAGCTCCCTGACGTAGATGTAAGCCAATGCCGCGAAGAGCCCCGAGCCGAGTGCCAGCACGGCGTCTGGCTCGACCGTTCTGAGATCGGGGGAGACAATGAGGACTATTCCCGCGAATGCGAATACAACGAGTCCGACCACGGAGGGAGAGACCTTCTCCCTGATGACCGTGCCAGAGAGCAGTGCTACGAACAGGGGGGCTGTGTATTGTAAGGTCACTGCCTGTCCTATCGGTATTCTGGAAAGGGCAGTGAAGTAGAGTATCATAGCTAACAGTCCGACGGCGCACCTGAGAAACATCGTCTTCGGGTCATTGACCCTGAGGCTGATCCCCCTAGCTGCTGCGTACCCAGCTACCGCGAACGCTATCACGGCAGAACGAACCAGTATGATCATCCAGACGTCGGCCTCTGTGGAGGTCCACTTGACCAGTGCGTTCATTGTCCCGAACGAGAAGCTCCCGAACACCATCCAAAGGACTGCTATCCTCGGCGAGTCTCTTGGAGCGACGTACTCCGGCCCGCTGGAGGCGTGTTCGCCCATCTATCCGAGTCTCCAGCGGCGCTCTAGGACCGACGATACATCCTGGTAGTCCTGTCCTCCAGCACTGGTCGGCTTGTGCAGATGGATAGGGATTCCGTGGCTGGGAGCCTCCGCGAGACGGATGTTACGGCGTATCGCGGGTTCGATGATGAGCTCGGGGAATGACTCCCTTAGCTCGGTTGCGACCTGTTGGTTGAGCATAGTGGGTGCGTGCATGGTCATCATCACCCCGTCCACTCCAAGAGTCGGATTGAGGAATGCCCTGACCTCCCTGATTGTTCCAGACAGTAGAGCAAGTCCCTCCAATGCGAAGTACTCTGTCTGAACGGGCACGACGATTCCGTCACTGGCTACCAGTGCGTTGATTGTGACTAGTCCCAAAGACGGAGGGGTGTCGATGATAATGAGGTCGTAGTGAGGGAGCAGCGGCTCGAGGGCCTCCGTCATCCGCCTCTCCCTCCCAAGCTGCCTGAGCATCTCCTGCTCCAAGCCTACCAGAGACCGGTCTCCGACGATCATGTGTACGTTCTCCACAGCAGTGGCGTGTCTCGAGCTCACGGCGGTCTCCGGTTTCAGTATCATGTCCCTGGTGGTGGTCTGGACCTTGCTCTTGTCGACCCCGAGTCCCGTGGCACAGTTTCCTTGTGAGTCCGCGTCAACCACGAGCACCCTGTGGCCCCTCAGACCCATCTGAGCTGCCACGTTAATCACGGTGGTCGTCTTCCCAACCCCTCCCTTCTGGTTGATCACTGTGACAACCCTGGCTCGACCTATTGGGGTAGGCAGAGAAGCGGGGAGCTCCATGGGGCCACTGACTTCCGATGTGCTGACCTTCTCGGCTGCATTCAGGAGCGGGGCGTCATGCGACTCCTCGCTCTCCGTGAACTCGACATCCACCACGAGGGGGGCCTTTTCCACCTCAGGAAGGGGTCCGTCCCCATCATCCGCGTTCATACGAGCGCCTACGGCGCTCGGTAGGGTGTTGAACGTGCCGATTGGTTGAGGAGGGAATGTGCTGGAAACGTCACTCTCCGGATGGGCCGTTGGTGTGGACCCAACCAGCCATCCTCCCAGTCTCGGCATCCATGGCGAGGCGGAGATTGTGTTCCCTACCCCCATCTTCGGAGCTGCCCCAGTTCCTGTCAACAAGGATAGTGACCTTGCCCTCCCCTATTCCACCAGGAAGACCCGAGAGGAGTCCTTCCTCCGTTGAGGTCAGAAGGTAGCCTATCCGCAAATCTACCACCCAAGTACCCTGGGATCCCTCTAGGTACGGGTTCAAATCTTCATACCTCAGGTCATCGAGGAGCCTTTGTTCCAGTAGGGACATGGTATGGGTGTCAGGTACTGCCTCCCTGTTCCAGCTGAATGTCCCTGAGTCATGAGAACCGTAGTCGATAATGTCACACTCAGAGCCTATCTGCCTTACGACAGCCCATCCTGACCTATCATCCTCGTTTACCCATGACATGTTCCACTGAGGGGACCTCGTCGGCTGGGACCAGTATGCCTGCCAGATGTATCCGGTGCTCTCCAAGGCGATTGCGACTTCTGAAGTTGTATGGTTTACGAGAATGCACTCGATTGCATCCTCCAAGTCGAAGTCCCTGCTTGTTGACTCATCTGGCATTGAGGAAACCCACTGCCTGAGGGAGGAGCTGGATGGCTTGTCTTCTCCCGGTCCGGGCCTGCTTCCATAGATGGAGTACCACTCCACGTTCTTGGAGCCGGTAGTGCTCGTCTGTTCTGAAATCTTCATCTTTATCTTGATGGTTCCCTCTGGCAGGGACATAGATGCGATGGTTCCTGAGATGAAGCCGCAGTTACTTGTCTCCAGGCTCTTGTCGATGAGAATGTCGATCGTCTGCTCGACGGGCCAGGGGTTGCTGCTCTTCACCTTGAGTTCCATCGTGGCATGGCCCAGGCAGTCATTGACGTCCTGGTTCCACATGGTGATTGGGTAGACATTGCCGTATGTCGACTTGGTCTCGGGCCCGACCTCCCACCTCCAATCAGAGTTCCACTGGGGGTCGTCAGTCCAACTGCTCCCCTCTGTTAGCACCATGTCCCCGAATGTTTCGTGCAACTCTATTGGGGTCAGGGGCAACATCAGGGGGGATATGCCACTCAGCCCGGACAATTCCTCCAAGTCGTAGATTATCGCTTGGACCTCAGAGGAATCGCCGTTGTTGTCCGTGAAGTCTACCTGCAAGTCTGAGCGTATGGCCTCCTTCCCAGTGATCTCTATCCATCTCTTTAGTGATATATCGGCTGTGTTGTCTGGCGAACTGAGTTTGCCACCGCAGTCGCCATTGGAGTTCACCGTTCTGAAAGTAAGATCCATGTTCAGGTCATAATCGATTGATTGCTCCGCTGCGAGATGGTCTCTACCATATGCATCTGGGGAGTTGACGGCGCCTACGAAATCTAGGTCCGAGGCATGCTGGATGTCACTGGTGGTTCCCTGTCTCACGCCTATATCGCCGTCCCCATGATCGATGGTGATCGATAGTTCGTCGCAAATCTCGTCCAGGGCACTTGGAGAGGCGGCATCCCTTAGCAGGGAAATCATCTCGTCCCCGACGATGCTTACCTCTCCCTCACTAATCTGGAAAGTCATCGCGTCTCCGTACTTTAGTTGCCTTGCTTGGAATGAGGTGTCGGCACTGAAGAAGTAGAATGCTCCGACTCCGGCTAGCATGACTGCCACCAAAACAGCGGAAATCGGCTTCCAGTTTTCGAAGAAGACGTCGAATGAAGGAAGAACGATAGTCATGGATGACTGGTCTTCTGGCTGGAAGGTTGGTTGTTCCTCTTCCTCAACTATGGTGGAGGACCATGGATCGGGCTCTTCCTCTTCTCCTCCCTCTTCCTCTTCTCCCACATCGGCCTCGACTTCGGTGTCCTCTTCGTCGACCACTACCTCCGCCTCCATAACCTCCGCCTCCATAACCTCGGTCTCGGGCTCTTGGACGGTGCTGACACCCCCCTCGAAGCGTGCTAGGAGCTTGTCTACGGCATCACTGACGTCTGCCTCACCATCCTCTCCGGAATCATCTGTGATGGGTTGTTCCTGAACTTCTCCGGATTTCCCTGGATCTAGGAGCCTCGCAATCAAATCTTGCTTCTTTCCAGACACGGTTAGTCCGAGTTCTCTGCACCTCTCCCGGAGATCGTCGACCTTCATCGAGGATAGTTCCTCAGGGCTTGGCACCTCCCATTCTGGCATCTGACTCAATTACAAGCCGAATGAGGAGGCTTTCAACCCCTTCGCCTTTCTGAACACCCTCAGGGGCTCTAGCGACCCTGATTGGCCATTCCACAAGGCAACAGACTCAAGAAGGGTTTGTGGTCGGCGGGAGTCATGGAGCCTCGACTAGTCATACTGTCGAGGGGGCCCGAGCTGTACAGCACCAAGAGGATGTTCGAGGAGGCAGAGGCCGCAGGGTGGTCCGTCCAAATCCTAGACCCATTGAAGCTGACTACGGTAGTCGACGATGGCGGAGTAAGGGTCTTCAACAAGGGGTGGCCGGTCGACTGTGATGCTATAATTCCAAGAATTGGGAACTCGATCACGAGTAAGGGTGTCCCTATTGTCAAAGCGTTCGAGAGGATGGGCGTTATCGTCCTGAACGAGGGCGACGGCATCACTAACAGCCGAGACAAGCTGATGGCTTGCCAGATGATGAGCGAATCCGGAATACCTGTTCCCATCACAGCACACGTTGGGACATGGCAAGATACTCGGAGGGCTATTTCCAGAGTTGGTGGCACCCCCTGTGTCGTCAAGGTGACCGAGGGCACCCATGGCTCTGGCGTATTCCTAGCGCACACTGAACAACAGGCTAGGCAGCTGGTCTACCAGATGCTTGAGAGGGACATGCGGCCACTTGTCCAGGAGTACATCAAGGAGTCTCATGGACAAGACACCCGGGCTTTCGTGGTTGGAGGGAAAGTGGTCGCTGCAATGAGGAGGAAGGCGAGAGGAAGTGAGTTCCGCTCCAATTTCCACCTAGGGGCCAAGGTAGAGAAGCTAGAGATTCCCGAAAAGCATGCTGAAATCGCATGCAAAGCAGCGGAGGTTATGGGCCTCGACATCGCTGGCGTAGACCTTCTTGAGTCAAGCAGAGGGGCGTTGGTTCTCGAGGTCAACTCAAGCCCTGGACTCGAAGGGATAGAGGGTGCTTCGGGAGTAAATGTTGCGAGTAAGATAATCCAACACCTAGGAAGAATCAGAGAAGCGCGGGTTTCTCAGGAGAGCACCTCGAAGAATCCTAGCGATCAGAGGGTTGGCGATGATGGGACTTCAGAGGCTTTCTAGCATTCTGGCAATTTCTAATCGTTCGTCAAACACATCGTATTGAATGGCCACAGAGAGAAGCATTCAATACCTCGATGGGAGACTTGGGCTCGTCCTTAGGGACAGGGATGCACCTCCTCTGGAGGCTGAAAGGCGAGACACATGGTAGAAAGAGAGTTGAACGGCCCACGGACAATGACATGGCCAAGTATGACCGGAAGGACCGGTCAACACACTGGTCATATCGATTCGTTGGCTAGTCGCCTTCCCTCCAGACTGCAGAGGCTTTCGGGTCTACCCTGGTACGAATGCTGGGTACAGCAACTGAGGACCGAGAAGAAGAGCAGTCATACCATCAGGGCGTACACGGTTGCTGCAAAGACGTTCAGCACCACCTGCCTCCCAGGAGAGGAAGATAGGGACTGGTCGGAGATGCAATCAATCAGCGTAGAGGAGTTCCACTCTGTTGCCGATCCCGGCGGAGGAAGGATGGATGCATGGATGAACAGCCTAGGGGAGTTGCGCCCGTCATCCCTCAATGCTAGGATAGCCGCTATTTCGCACCTTCTCAGGTGGTTTGGGCACACTGTCCCAGACTGGATCCAGAGGCCCTCTCGCCGTAAGACACTCCCTCGGACTCTTGGAAGATCCGAACTCAGTAGGCTGCGTCGAGCTGCGGGGAATTCCGAAGACCCGCTTTCGTCCCCCGTTGTCACGATACTACTCGATACAGGCCTTAGGGTCTCAGAGCTTTGCGGCTTGGACATAGAGGACCTGGACCTGGAGGACCTGTCTGCCCTAGTTATTGGAGGCAAGGGAGAGAAGGATCGCACCGTACTTTTCACCGAAGCGACGGTCAAGGCTGTAGAGGCGTGGATGCCAATCAGGAGATTTCGTAACAAACTGAGCTCAGAAGGGAAGGAGGAGCGCGCTCTGCTCCTCTCGAGCAGGGGCAGGAGGATGAATCCCAGATCTGTCCAGAAGCTGGTGGACAAGCTAGCGGAAGCATCAGACATACCGAAGTCTAGGCTGAGCCCTCACACCCTTCGCCACACTTTCGCAACGGGCCTCCTTGAGCGTGGAGCGGACCTGGTGACAATACAGCGCCTCCTTGGCCACTCGAGCATAGCCACTACGAGGGTCTATCTCGAGATAGGAGATCAGACCCTGAGAGAGATTTACCACCGTGCACAGAACAGCCCTCCGCTTACCGAGTTGCTCGGGGAAATGACTGACGAGACAGTGGATGATGAGTACGATAGCCAGGAAGTGTTGCAGCGAGTAGACTGACTACTTGCTTGCTGGGTTCTTCTTGTTCGACCTCTTGTCGACTGATTCCGGTCCTTTCCACTCCCTATTTGCACCAGCCTCGTTCCCGGAATGACCGGGGATGGGGCAATGCTTGCCCGACCTGCATCTGCTGCAGTTGTCACGAGGGGGGTGGTCCACCACCTTCTGGAGTCGACCATACTTCCTGCGAGGCATGAGGCTCCTTTGGTTAGGAGGGACTTAGCGGTTACGAATACACGCAACGTTCAATCAGAGTGGCCACAACAGTGGCACGTGACAGGCGAGGGGCCACTTGGACTGCATCCAGAGAGGAGCGTGCTCTACGCGCAAGTAATGGACGGCAATCCAAGGATGAAGATCGATGGCGAGGGGTATCTACGGCAGGCGAGTTGGCCGGGAGATGGGAAGGAGGTTTTCCTGGGTGACGTCGCTAAGGCGTCTCTTCGTTCGCTCGGCCCTCACGACCCTCCCAAGTTCTCAGTGCGACCCGGATATGATGAGCAGCGATGGGAGCTTACCTCTTCTGCTGGAGAGCTTGGAATTAGGATAGTTAGCGACTCATACTGGGGATTCGGGCTCATTGCTAGGTGTTTCATGAACAGGATAGAGCTGACTGGGCCACTTGGCCTCAGGGCAAGGTGCGTTCATGACATCATGTCCTCCCTGGGGAGGAACCCATGGGAGCCGGTTTGGGTGAGGAGGTTCGAGAAGTCCACGAAGGGCCTGATCACAGAACACGGGGTGTCTTGGATGGATCTTGAAAGTAGGGCCAAGGACGACATGAACGAGGAGATATTGGAGCTCGAAGAGGCAGTGAAGTCGCTAAGGGGCAAGGATGAGGGTATCGACGGAATACTTGACTCCGCGTCACAGGCCCTGGACGAAGCGAGGGTCGCACTGTCCGACAGGAATGCTCCTGCTGTTGAGAGAGCGCTGGGCAGGGCAACTAGCGCGATAGTCGAAGCTGACCCCAGTACCGAGGTTCGCTCATCCGAACAGATTGCCTCGAGAGCTGGAGGGGCTAGGAGGACTACTGGCCCTGTCATTGAGGATGTTCAGGCAACGGAGCTCCTGGAGGATGATGTTCCATTCGTCGACCTTTCCGAGGAAGAGTGACTTCCCTAGAACAACGAGGCAATCCAAGACAGCACGCCGTGGTTTGCTAGGTAAATCGTCACGGAGAACACTATGCAAGCCGCATAGATCGAGGTCTTGGAAATCTGGATGGCGTCCTCTGACTCCTCATCGAAGTATCTGATAAGTCCAGCAGCTTGCTGAATGCCACTGCCCTTCTTCTCCTTCGCCATCGGCCCGCGCACCTGCCCTCACTATTTCAAGCCCGCTAAAGGTGAAATCATGGTTCTAGAGTCTCAATCAGCACGCACCCGCCGTCCAACTCAACGATTCGGGATGCAGCGCTGACCGCAGTTTCGAGGCCGGCCGTCATCAGTATCTCCCTTCTGATTCCTACTTGGTTCTGGAACACTAGCCTGTGGCTGAGCATCTCAAGCACGTCGTGGTCCACTATCTGCCATATCCAATCGTCCCCCTCAATGGTGACTAGTGCTTCCACTGGTACGAGTGGTCCCTGCTCCCTACCATTCGCCTGTGCCCTTTCTACCAATTCTACCAATTTTCTCGTCGCCCCGTTCGCATCCATACAAACCGGTTCGCCCGCGTTTTCTGCTATCCTTCTCCTGAGTACCCTCACTTGCATCCCACCTGCGACAATAGCCGCAAACCCAGAGCGCTTCGTTGGAGGTTTAACCATTTACCATCCTGATCTGGGTGAGAGGCGGAAAATGAGAGTATATCTGAGACGCCGGTTTCTCCGAGTGCTTGATGCGCTGTGCACGAACCGGTCAATCATGAGTGACGTGGGTGCGACGTGGGAGGAGATGGCCTCGAGCAGCTCTCTACTACGTGCAGTCGGCAACTGGAGGGGTTGTCCGGAAGAGTGGCTTGCAGGATCATTCGAGAGGCTGCCCGAGACTGTCAGGGTCAACCCCCTTAGACCCGACAATGAGTGGGTGGAGAGTTGGCTATCTGGGATTGGTTCCAAAGAGATATCATGGTTCGACGGACCTGGTAGCGCCTGGGAGCTGCCTTTCGAGAGGGGGAAGGCCGAGGGAGATACCAGGAAGATGCTTGCCGCACTGCATGAGACAGGGCGTGTGACGAGGCAGGAGTCCGTGTCGATGATTCCCGTATTGGCTCTCGGAGTGGGAGAGGGAGATATGGTTCTGGACCTATGCGCTTCGCCCGGCTCGAAGACCACTCAGATCTCCGAGCATCTAATGGATAGCGGAATGGTGGTGGCGAACGAGATTTCTAGCTCTAGGGTCAACACCCTAGTGTCAAACGTCCAAAGACATGGATCAAAATCTCCGGTGGTCGTGAATCACGATGGCAGGCACATACCGAAGATGCCAGACCGGGGGTTTGACAGCGTCCTGGTCGATGCGCCTTGCTCTGGGTCAGGAACTACGAGGAAGAACCCCGAGATATGGGGAAAATGGTCACCCTCTGGAGGTAGGTCCCTGCAGGGCCTTCAGATTGGGTTGGTAACAAGGGCATTGCGAGTAACCAGACCCGGGGGAAGAGTGGTTTACTCGACGTGCTCCTTAGATCCAATAGAGAACGAGGCGGTGGTGGCTGAGATTCTCAGAAAGGGCAATGGAGTCAGACTTCTAGATGCATCGAAGATACTCAAAGAAGTTCCAGGAGATATGGGCATGTCGTCATGGCCCACGCTAAGCGAGGACGGTTCCATCTCCGAAAGCGATGAGTCAGAGGAGTCTATGGCTCCTCCGACCGAGGAATGGATAGGGGAATCACTGAGCAAATGCATGAGAGTTTGGAACGATAGGATAGGAGGAGGGGGCTTCTTCATCGCGATACTGGAGAAATCTCCGGACATTGATGACTCGTGGGGCGAGCCACAATTCCGACAATCTCCCTCTGATACCAAAGAAGACCTGCCGAGCTCCCCCCAGCCGATAAGCGAGCAGTTTTCCGAGGCCATCTCGGAATCATGGGGATGTTGTCCCCCTAATCTGTGGACTAGGGGGAAGAAGATTCTGTGGTCCACGCCAGAAATCTCTGATGTCTGGTCCTCGGAGAGGAGGATTCGGAGTGGGCGAACAGCAGTCCCCGGTGGGAGATGGAGGCCTCTGAAGGTAATTCACATAGGCCTGGAAGCTGCACGGATGAGGAAAGGAGAGATGGATAGAGTGGTCGCTAGAGCAGCCGGCATCCTAGTCGCTGAAATGAAATCGGGTTTCACTGAGGTTAGCCAGTCCGTAATCGATAGCATACTGGCTGGTGAGGAGCCTGTTCCATCTTCCATAGATGGATTGGAAGGAAAGCGAGGGGGGCATCTACTCACTTGCGAAGACCTCTGCATACCCATATGGATTGGAGGAAGGGTTACTTTGATGTTGAACGATTCAGAGAAGGCAGTGCTCCATTCCCAGAGGGGGATTGTGGGCAATATGGAAGAGGAATGATCGGTGTTCTCTGAACGAACGCCCATTAAGCTCTCTTGGATTATTGCATATGTTCAATAGCCTGACCTCCAAACTATGTTTCCGGGGAGCATTATGCTTGATGATACCGACCGAAAAATAATCTCAGTGTTGGAGAGAGACGCCAGAGCATCCCTACGGAAGATTTCCGAGGAGGTCGGAGTGGCACTGGGCACGGTTAGCAACCGAGTGAACAAGATGGAGGATAGCGGTGTCATACTCGGCTACACGGTCAGGCTCGATCCGGACAAGCTAGGTTGGGGGCTCAATGTGGTAGTAGGACTGAGAATAGAGAAGGGGAGGCTTATCGAGATTCAAGAGAAGATAGCACGGGACCCTCGTGTTTGCGGAGTTTACGATGTCACTGGGGACTACGACTCAATGGTGATAGCCAGAGCACGGGACAGAGCCGATCTGGATGATCTATCGAAGAATGTCATGTCAATCGATGGAATCGAGAGGTCTGTGACCCACCTAGTCCTGAATACCGTCAAGGAGTCTCCACCGACCCCTCCGGAGAAATCTGATTAGCGTCGATATAGGATGATATTAGAGGGACTAGTTTAGGGGCATGCGGCAGCAAAGACTCGATCGTCCTACCCTCCGGTTTCATCACTCTCATCAGAACGGTTCTCATTTCCTCGTCCACAGTGACATCTAGGGACATCAGGCGATCCCTCAGGAACCTCTGCAACTGTCCTCCGGTCCTATCCCAATCCATTGCGACAATTACGGGGGGGCCCTTATCGACGATATTCCTCATTCCATAGGTATCGTGAAGGTAAGCGATTAGCCTCGATCTTGACCACCCCTTGTTGACCTTCTCGATGGTTCCGGTGAATCCTAACTCCCTCAATGCCCTCTCGTCTTTGGGGCCCTCTACAATCACCGGACAGTGGCTTCCGCCCTCCTTAACGGGAGCGTTTCTAGCGATGGAAGTGGCGATTGCCTTGGCTGCCTTGTCGAATCTTATCGCCCTATCTGGGGGCCCTTCTCTGGCAGTCATTGTGTGCCTCATTATTGGACTTGTAATTTGTAGTTGTTCTATAGCTTTCATCATTGTCTCAGTATAGTCATCTCCGGATTGCTTATGAGGGGAATTCGCACCCGTTGGCACGGGGAGAGTCTTGCAAATAGAGAACGCTCTCTTCAATTGGCTCTGGGACTACTACATGTTCTGGTCCATACTAGTATCAGTTCTCACATTCACGTGGCTCTATCATCACTCGTTCTGGTACACCTCGAAGGACGGCGAGGAGTTCGAAAATCCGGACATGATAGAAGTGGGAGTTTTCCCCAAGCACAACGACGACATGCGGTTGGAAGTTGCTTGGACGATTGCGCCTTTCTTGCTGATAGTGTGGCTCACCTATGTGTCTTGGGCCCCATTGAATTCGGTATGGGCCGCAGCGGATGACGTGGATGCCCACGGCTTCGAGTGCGAGGATGGTTTCTCATCCAATAATGAAATGGACTCTATCGGGATGATCACTTCGGAATGCTACCACGTCATAGAAATCACTGGCAAGCAGTGGGTATGGCAATTTGACTGCCTAGAGCTTTCTGCCGATCTCTGCGATACCAGTAGCACCACTATAGATGTCTATGGCACCATCCCCGTACTCAATCTGAAAGAGGGTGAAACTTACTTGGCAATAATGAGTTCAGAGGATGTTACTCACGCACCTTGGTTCTTGGAACTGGGTATGAAGGAAGACGTCCTGTATGGCCAGGATACGAGTCTGTGGCTAGCCATTCCAGAGGGCACTAGTGATCACGTCATACTCTGTGCCGAGTACTGCGGTGATGCCCACTCGGTTATGGCAGCAGTGTTGGATGTTCACCCCTAGGTGGTTATTATGAATGCCAGAATAAGCAGGAGTCTGATTGTTCTTGCATTGCTCTCTGTAGCCATGGTCATAACCCCAGCAGCGGTTTCCTATCCAACCGGCGTTAGCGGAGTCAAGGATTCCGGTTGTAACTGCCACGGCGCAGTTGCTAGCTCGGAAGTTGCCGCATCGATAAGTGGACTTCCCGACCAATACAACTACTCTGAGGAATACGAGATCGTGATATCGTTCTCAGGGGGACCATCGGATGCTGCAAACTCGAATCAGGGGGGATTCAACCTATGGGTAAGCGATGGCGCCTTAGCAGCAACTGACGCAACCGTTCAATCATATGGGGAAAATGAAGCGAGCCATACCGAGGCAGGTAACGACCAGACATCTTGGACGATGACATGGACGGCGCCCTCCAGCGACAAGAACGTGGAGTTCATACTTCACGTAAACTCCGTCAACGGAAACGCGGATGGAAACAACGGCGGAAGCTCAGGTGACCTATGGAACAGGCTATCCGCCAAGGTCTCACCACCGATCTTGGTTCTGGAGCAAGCTGACCCCTTCGTCGTACTTTCCACCCTAATCATCGTATCTACGGTCCTACTAATCATTACCCTGGCTTATGTCTTCTACAGGACGAACCCGGACAACTTCACATGGGACTACTTCGCACCTTGGATAGCCGATTGGCTAACAAGCACCGATCACAAAAAGATAGGCACGCTGTACTTCGTCGCTGGACTATTCTTCCTAGGAGTTGGTGGAATCATGGCGATGATGATCAGGATACAGCTTGCCGTCCCTGGAAATGACTTCCTTACCCAAGACCAATACAACCAGTTCTTCACACTCCACGGCACCACGATGATCTTCCTAGCGGCGATGCCGCTGATCAACGGCTTCGCAAATTGGATGGTCCCTCTGCAAATTGGGGCCCCTGATTTGGCACTCCCCAGGATAAATGCGATGTCTTTCTGGCTGCAGCCTGTTGCTGCTCTACTCATATTCACGGGAGTTTTCTCTGGTTCTGGTGCAGATACCGGGTGGACTGGTTACGCTCCATACGTGGTTAGCGATACCGCTCACTTGGGAACGACGATGTGGGTCGCTGGGCAGATTCTGCTTGTGGCGTCTTCCACCCTGACTGGAATAAACTTCCTGACTACTATCGCAGTCATGCGCGCACCGGGCATGGGGTGGCTACAGATGCCCCTGTTCACTTGGTCCATACTTATTGCAAACCTGATGCTATTCCTATCGATACCAGCCTTTGGAGTAGGCCTGATACAGGTGTATCTCGACAGGGTAATTGGAACTGCATTCTACGACGTCTCTGCCGGGGGCGACCCCCTTCTCTGGAGTCACCTGTTCTGGTACTTCGGACACCCAGAGGTGTACGTGGTCATAGTGCCAGCCTTCGGAGTGATATCCGAGGTAATAGCAACCAGCGCGAGAAGGTCTATCTTCGGATATAGATCCATGGTCTACGCTATGGCTGGAATAGGGGCTGTTTCATTCATTGTCTATGGGCATCACATGTTCACCAGCGGAATGAGTCCGACCCTGAGGTTCGTGACCATGCTAACCACAATGTTGGTAGCCGTTCCGACCGGTATCAAAATTTTCAATTGGCTGAAAACGATGCATGGCGGTTCCTTGGTCTACAGGACCCATACGCTATGGACTCTGGGCTTCTTGGTCACATTCACGATTGGTGGAATCTCGGGGATGTTCTTCCCATCTATCGCGATGGACCTGCACCTACACGAGTCGTACTTCGTGGTCGCCCACTTCCATTACGTTCTAGTTGGAGGAACGGTATTCGGATTCTACGCGGCCATCTACTACTGGTTCCCCAAGATGTCTGGAAGAATGATGGATGAGCGCCTGGGGGTCATTCACTTCCTGACTGGCTTCATATCCTACAACGCACTGTTCTGGCCCATGCACAGGCTCGGAGTTTGGGGGATGGCCAGGAGGCATCACACATACTTCGTTACAACAGAAGAGGCGATGGGCGCACTCCCGATCGAGGCGGCCGGTTGGAACATGTTCATCTCAGTGTCAGCATTCCTATTCTTCTTCTCTAACTTCTTCCTTGTCGCAAACATGATCAAGACTGTCATCAGAGGGGAAAAGGCCCCTGCCGACCCATGGGGCGGATGGTCTTTCGAATGGATGACTGCATCACCACCACCTACTCCGAGCTTCGATCCACATAATCTACCAGTCCTGAGGGATGCGAACGAGCACATAGCCAACGAGCCCGGTTCGCTGAGCAGGCTATTCAACAGGCTGATGGTTAGTGAAGACGAGGAGGTGTCGCATTGAGCGATCATGATGACCACCATCACCCAAGCGCTTGGGGGCCTCATGACTGGGGCCATGGGGCTCCTCACAACTCATGGTCACCACTGATCATGAGCATAGGATTCGGAGTCTTCCTCTTCTCATTGGCGGGGGTCTTCGAGTGGGGCGAGTTCATGGACGCCAGTTACATCGGGATCATCATTGCAGGTCTTGCTATCGTCTTCTTCGGTCTCTCTATCTGGTGGAGGCAGGACTACTCCTTCGATGGCGGATACGAACCCTTCGCAACTGGCACTCCATTCAGGGGAATAGAGATCAGGAAGGTCGCTGTTTGGGTTTTCCTGATGTCCGAGATGATGGTCTTCACTTCCCTCTTCAGCACCTACATGAGGTACAGATTCGGAATCAGGTCCTGTGGGACGGTGTTCGAATCGGGGGAATGGGTCGAGGGGGCGTCAGTTGTCTGCTTCGAGCCAGCCAGCCACCTAATTGCCTCTAGCTGGTTCCACATAGCACCGGGAGCAATCAATACATTCGCGCTTATCATCTCTTCATTCACCGTAGTCCAGGCCCTTCGCTACGCTAGCAAAGTGGACATCGACGAGGATAGGAGAAGAAAACTAGTGACTCGTTACCTCGCTTCCACCTGGTGCCTAGCAGTTCTATTCCTAACCCTGAAGATGGTGGAGTGGTTCATAGGATTCCCGCTTCCAGAGTTCCTCGCAGAATACAACCACGGAGACACGATGATTGCCTCCCTGTATTCTGAGGGTTACCTGATCAATGCCGAAGCATATCAGCACCATTCCTACGACACGCACTACCTCGCTTCCCACGGACATGGTCTGGACCATGACTCAGCCCTCTACATGATGATGGAAGAGGGTACTCACTCAGGTGGGCAGATGATGGCGAACATACGCGTTAGTTCGTCGACTTTCTATGTCACGACAGGGACTCACGGTGTTCACGTACTGGGTGGAATCATTGGACTGACCTACATGACACTCAAGGCAAGCAAGGGCGGATACACTCCCGACAACGCTGTCTCCATAGAGTACTTCGGACTCTACTGGCACTTCGTGGACCTAGTATGGGTCATTGTCTTCCCGTTCTTCTATCTGTACTGAGGTGAAAAATATGGCGCACTACACAATAATGGGACGCGATCCCTACTGGATGAACTTCTACGGACTGATGATTCTAACTCTTATCGAAGTGGCAGCGGTGGGATTCGAGCTACCAGAGGAGCCGATTTTCATCTTCAGCAATTACACGCTGATGATACTAGTGGTGATTGGGATACCCAAGTTCATCATGATCGCTATGATCTTCATGCACCTTTACGGTAGCCCAGATTCCGGGATACTTACTGTGACGGCTCTCTTTCCGGCATTCTTCATCATCATCATGGTACTCTTCATCGGATTGACCCACCCAGAGGCAACTACGGGCCTCCCAGCATGGTGCAGACCCGGCAACTACGGGCTCTGAATGCCAAAAGGATTCATGCATAACGTCGTCCTCGCAGGGCTACTGCAGACGTCGCTTAGCCTGGTATAGCGCCGGATTTGAAATCCGGTGTCCTCGTGACTCGGGAGTTCAAATCTCTCCGTCTGCGCCACTATTCATTTGGAATTGAGGTCGCTCCTCGGACAGATAGTTGGTCTTCGTGATAGGCCATGGAGATTGGAGTGGTGAGCACTGCTTCTCCATCCACATTGACAAACATAGTGGGATTGTGGCTATCATTGGTGGGCTCCCCGTCCTCCCCCACGGCGCGGACCTCCAGCCTAGTGGCGTTCCTCATGCTTATCTTCCCCCATTTGCCAACGTGAGTACCCTTCTCCAATGGCCCCATGACCAGCAGCATCTGCAGCTTGCTCAATCCGAAAGCCATCAACAAAGACCCGTGGCCCTGTGTAGGATAGGCACCTGGTGTGACTTTGAATCCGCCACCGAACGTCTGGCACTGACTCATGCAGAACAAACCCGAGAAAGTGAATTTCTGACCTGGCTCGTCATCTATCTTTATCCAACCCGGTTGGTTCCTCCAGCCTAATATCGCCCTGATTCCAAGAAGCTGATACTTCAACTGCCCCCGGATCCACTTGAACTTCCCCTCATTCTTCATGCGGTTTACGGCTGAGGTGACTCCGCTGTCAATCTCAAGGAAGCTCCATCTGACCATGTTCCCGCTGACCTCGGGCTCTCCGTCCACCAGATGGTGCTCTGGGTCAGGAATCGACTTGTGACCCTTTGCGGGCGGTCCTTCGACCCTGAACGCTCCGACCCTCCTATCCACTCCACTGACCAGTATGTCGACTGCCCCCTGCATCTCAGGGAATTTGTTCCCCTTCGGAGTCGGTATGCCATGAGCCCTGGCGTAGTCATTCCCAGTTCCTATTGGTAGTATCCCCAGAGTCGTACTGGATCCCCTGAGGCCAGACGCGACCTCGTGAACCGTCCCGTCCCCTCCGACGGCCACGACTAGATCGTGATCACCGCTAGAGAGGTTGTGTGCTATCTCCGTGGCATGGCCGGGGTACTGCGTATTGTGAAGCTCCACCACAAAGCCTGCTTCTGCCAATGCAGGCTCAAATTTGTCCCATTGTTTGGCTGAGAGGCCGTCTCGGGCCTTGGGATTCAGTATGCAGGCTATTCGGGTCATGTCTGCTCCAGCGAGCGTCTCAGACTTGAATTCTGCCGAAGCAAGCAATGATGAGTGGGGATTGAGTGGAAAGCATCGTTCGAGATGGGTGAAGAGAGTTCTTTCATGCGACAGGCACTGAGTTTGGGCGCTCGAGGTGGATTCAAGGTGATGCCCAATCCACATGTTGGTTGTGTCCTAGTGAGGGATGGTAAGGTCGTCGCTGAGGGCTGGCACGACCACATAGGCGGCCTTCATGCAGAGCAGATGGCGATTGCAGATGCGGAGGAAAGGGGTGTAGCGACACAGGGATGCACTGCATACGTCACCCTAGAGCCATGCAACCATTTTGGAAGAACGCCCCCCTGCACAGAGGCGCTTCTCTGGGCGGGAGTTAGTCGTGTAGTCATAGGTGCCATGGATCCAAACCCCACAGTCAGGGGCGATGGTGCGACTACCCTCAGGGAAAATGGGATTGTCGTTGATTGCGGCATTCTAGAGGGAGAGTGCGAGGAACAGATGCGCCCGTTCATGAAATGGTGCAGGACACGAAGGCCATTGGTTCTGCTGAAGGCTGCAATAGACATCAATGGGAGGATTGACTGTTCTCCTGAAGAGGCTTCAACTAGGTTTTCTTCTGCTGAATCTCTTGGTTTGGTACATGAGTTGCGTGCTGAGTCAATGGCTGTACTAGTGGGAGTCAATACGGTGATCCGAGATGACCCGTCCCTCACAGTCAGAGGGCCCGATATCGGCCCTAGGGCTCAGCCCATGAGGGTGGTAATAGACCCCAATTGCAGAGTTCCGGACGATAGCAAGGTGATTACAGACGGGGAGGCAGAGACCCTACTCGTCCATTGCTCCGAGAAAAGTGGTTCGAATGACCCGGATAACGTTGAGAGGGTGATTCTTGCGGATGACGATGGTGAGCTATCTGTTGGAAGAATTCTGGATATGCTCGGTGACCGTGGAATCCAGCTACTAATGGTGGAAGGCGGTGCTGACACATGGAGGAGATTCCTAGAAGCAAGGGAGGTTGACCTTGCCCATCTATGCAAATCTCCTGTGGAACTATCGGGGGAAGGGGGGACCTTCGATGAGAAAGAGCTCTCTGATGCCGGTCTGGCCAAGACCGAGTCCTTCGATTCCGGTGGAGACGATGTCTCGCGCTGGAGCAAGTAGTGGTGGGCGATACAGGATTCGAACCCGTGTCCTAGCGTCCGAAGCGCCAGATGATATCCAGACTACACCAATCGCCCAGCCATTGACGATGGCCCCTCCATTTTCAATCCAACGGATGACACACAATTACCATCCTAGCCAGACTTCGGTGGACTTTGATGGGAGATTTCAGAGCTACTCTCCACCCCCTCTGGGTGATTAGTTCCTCCAATTCAGACCATTTCTTGCCCATTACCGTGAACTCCTCCTCGAGGCTCTGTGAGAGAACCTCGGGACCCGTTGGTAACATTGTCGAAATGACGCCCTGCGGATCGACCTCCCTAGCAGATGAGAGTGCGGACAAGAAAAGGTCGAGTCCGTCTTCGGACTTCCACGAGCTTCTCCCGTATGGGGGATCAAAAGCAAACACGCAATCGCTCCTCGTGCCCCACAAGGAACCTATTTCTGATGCGTTGCACTTCTCGACTCTGTGGTCAGCACCTACCCAATCCAGATTCTTCCTTGTCCCGTCAACCATTCTTGAATCAAGGTCGCTTGCTAATACCCCTAGACCCTGTAGTGCTGCTTCTATCACTATGCCTCCCGTTCCACAGAATGGATCTACAACCTCTCTGACTTCCCTTCCTGGCCTGTGTCCAAGTGAAATCAGTAAGCGTGCCTGTCTCGGCTCTAGTGATACTGGTTTGAAGAATGGCCTGTCTGTTGGTGATCTTCCAGAGTAGTTCTCCCTCTCCCATTCCGAGTTCCTGATTCCCCAGACAACTACTGACTTCGCTTCTCCCAAGGGATCTGGATGGGCTTCTCCCTCGGTCTGACCAGCGACAACCACTGAAATCTCGATTTCTGGTTCTCCTAAGTCGACAATATTCTTTCTCGATGATATTCGAGCCCCTACCTCCATTTCGATATCCTTGCTTGAGATGCCATCTATTCCAATCCCAATGGACCTTGATCTAACAGCAAATGTACCCGGTCCCATGAACTCAGACGACCACTCTGAGATGGCCTCTCCAATCTGGGATGACGTAGTTCCTTCATTGATGATGAGGGAAGCTGGGTTTTCAAGTACGTCATCAATCAATGCGGCCCTAGAAATTCTTGAGTTCGTGTTTTCCTGGAAGGGGATGCTCACCACTCTCGGGTGGATAACCTCTATTTCGCCCATCAGTGACTTTGTTTCCTCCCTGAAAAGCCACGGATGCCATCCATTGCCAACTAGAGTGAGCATCTGCAAACGTACGCCTCCAATTAGTGCGCCGGGGACTTCAACCCTAAATGCCTCGACCGGTACCAAGTGCCGCAGAGGCAGGGGGAGGCGAGTAAATGGGCTGTAATTTGAGGGATCTGGCGCCTGCAAGACCAATAGATCTCAGTGACCTATCAGGACAGAGAGTGGCTGTTGACGTCTTTCTCAATGCATACCAGTTCATCACCTCCATGACCGGGGAAGATGGGAAGCCGCTTTCCTACAAGGGAAAGCCCGTTTCTCATCTGATGGGTTTTCTGGACAGGGCTTCAATCATGGTTTCAGAGGGAATTGACCCTGTTTTCGTTTTCGATGGGAGACCTCACGAACTGAAGAGGGAGACTCTCGATGGTCGTAAGGAAAGGAAGGTGGAGGCAGTTGAGAAGTGGGAGGCAGCAGTTAGGGAGGGCGATATGGCAGCGGCCAAGAAGCTTGGACCCCAGACTGCCGAGTACAACCGAGAAATGGTTGCTGAGACAAAGCGTCTTTTCGATTGCATGGGACTGACATGGCTAGAAGCCCCAATGGAGGCCGAAGGAGCCAGTGCCGTCAGGTGCAAGAGGGGCGAGGTTGGGGCTGTAGCTAGTCAGGACTGGGACACCCTACTCTATGGATCTCCCGTTATGGTCAGAAATCTAACCGCTCACGGAACTAGGAAATTTGGCAGGGTTATGCAGGCAGAGAGGATTGTGCTTTCCGAGATGCTCGGGGAGTTGGGCATATCTCACGAGCAGCTTGTAGACCTGGGAATAATGATTGGGACAGACTTCCACCCGGGATTCAAGGGGATAGGTCCTAAGACGGGACTCAAGCTAATTCGGGAGCATGGCAATCTAGAGGCTGTGGCAGAAGTCAAGGGGCACGAAGTTCCCGACAATATTTCTGAAATCAGGTCCCTGTTCCTCGATCATCCAGTCGGTGCTGAATCCCTTCCTGAATCAACAAAGGCTGTCGAGGAGGACATGCGGGCATTCCTACAGGATGAGATGGGTTTCTCCGAACAGAGGATGAGGAGAGCCTTGGATAGACTGGGGAGTGTTGGAAGACTTAGATCTAAGAGTAGGCCGACTCTCTTTGACTTCTGATTTGTTGCGGCCTCCCCGGGGACTGAATCGCCCCCGGGGTGCCTGTCTCCGCTATGTCATACTAGACGACTGCGGGCCGAACGAACGAACGCAGCTGCATCAAAGGATGCCGCTGTTCTCTTGGTCATCGGGTATGCCATCGCCATCGTCGTCATCGTCGAGATAATCGTCGATTCCGTCGTTGTCGTGGTCAAACTGACCGGTCATGTCCCAGCCATCGTTCTGCTCGAACCAGTCCGAGAGTCCGTCGTTGTCGTCGTCAGTGTCGAAACTGTCGGTTAGACCATCGTTGTCGTGGTCGTACCTCCAGTTGCCGACTACGCCGTCAACTTCGTCGACGTCGAGGATGTCATCATTGTCATCGTCAGTGTCGACACCGTCATCCATCCCGTCATTGTCGTGATCGCGCGAGTAGTCCTCACCGTTCGGTCCAATGTCGTTCCAGTTGTCAATGCCGTCGTTGTCGATGTCGAAGTCCACGTTGTCCGAGACGCCGTCGTTGTCGTGGTCGTAGATGTCGGTATTTGGGTCGCCGTCGTTGACTTCCTCTTGGTCGTCTATTCCGTCGCCATCGTCATCATCGTCCTCTGCATCGTCGATGCCATCGTTGTCGTGGTCTTCTGGGCTCGAGTCCTGGGAGTCTGGGATGCCATCATTGTCATCATCCATATCCAAGTCGTCGGGGATTCCATCTCCATCGTTGTCGTTCTCTCCGTTCTGATTCTGGTTGTCGAGCTGCTGGTTCTGCTGCTGGTCTGACTGTTGTGTCTGCTGACCCTGGCTGTCGCCTTGGGTCTGACCCTGCTGCTGCTGGTTCTGACCATTCTGGTTGTTACCATTCTGGTCCTGGCTCTCTTGGTCGCCTTGCTGGCCACCCTGGTCGCCTCCCTGCTGCTGCTGGCCCTGACCGTTGTCCTGCTGCTGGCCTTGTTCGCCCTGCTCGCTGTCCTGGCCTTGCTGACCGTCCTGACCGGATTGGGATCCTTGATCCTGACCCTGGCCTTGCTGACCGTTTTGTCCTTGTCCCTGGCCGTTCTGGCCCTGTCCTTGTCCTTGGCCGCCTTGACCTTGGCCCTGACCCTGTCCTTGACCTTGGCCCTGACCCTGTCCTTGACCTTGGCCCTGACCTTGGCCCTGACCTTGGCCCTGACCTTGGCCCTGACCTTGGCCCTGGCCCTCGCCTTCGCCTTCGCCTTCGCCGCCGCCTTCAGTGCCACCGTCTCCATTGCCCTCTTGGTTGCCCTCGAAGTCCGGATCGTAGGCGTCGGGTATACCGTCGCCATCCGAGTCTGAGGACGAGCCGTCGTTGGGGTCATTCGGGAACGGATCAGCTCCGTCTGAGACGCCGTCGCCGTCAGTGTCCGCCGAGTTCGGGTTGGTACCCGAGGCGTATTCCTGACTGTTCGACAAACCGTCACCATCCGGATCAGCATTGGCGTCGCTGGCTGAGTTGGGGTTCAGCCCGTAGGCAGCCTCCCAACCATCAGGCAGACCGTCATTGTCCGTGTCTGGGTTGTTCATATCAGTCCCTGCAGCTTGCTCCTCAGCATTTGTCAGGCCGTCACCATCCCAATCTGCACCACCATCAGAGGGGTCCAGGGGGTTGGAACCGTCGGCGCTTACGCCGGCGGAACCTGCCATTAGCACAAGGAGAAGTGCAACTAGCATGCTCGCGTTCTTTGTCTTCTGCATTTTCATCATACTCCAAATTCAGTTTAGAGAACCCGCTGTTCTCTCTTTCCGTACGATGCTTGCGCTGATTCGTGCGCAGGACATATCGTTGCGGGAGGTCTGGAATGGAATTGGGAACGATTTGGAAGTGCATAACGAGACTCGCTAAACGCTACACTGAGCGTGTATTGGTTAGTCTCTGTTCTGCTTTCTACTCTAATTCGCTCCTCCTTTCCTATCATCCGGTCTCACGGGCTTTCATAGGGAACCCACTGTTCCCTCTGAATTCTGAGTGGTATGAAGCCTATTTCAAGGGTTCCCGTGGTAGTTTCAAGGCGAAAGCCTCGAAAGTTCTGCATTGAAACGGGTAGATCCAAGGAAATGGAGGACTGGTGCTGCTAGTGTGGTAATCACCAAAACACCTAGGAAAATATTCGACCAGAGTTCAATCCCGCGACCCAATGTGAGGTACAGTGCCCAACCCGCTCCGACGAACATAGGTAACCTGTATCTCTTACCGAAGAGGGAGATTCTAGACTTGGCCACGTCATCACTGAAGAATTGTGGCGTCTCATTTGCCTCTACCAATCCACCTTCCACACCACACCGAGCACAGATTAGGTGACGCGGTCCGATTCCACCGATGAACTGGGACTCGTCGTAAGTCTGGTTGCAGCTGCGGCATGTCGGCATTGTCTTCAACGCTACCAGTGGGGGCTTCTCCTTCAACGCTACGGTTCAAGGCGCTCTAGATGTAAGTTAGGCTCAATGTCTGTCTTAGGCATCTGGAGGAAGGAGGACAGGACCTCCCGACCCATCGGACTACCAACTGACTCAGGGTGAAATTGTATTCCATGGATTGGTAGTTTTCTGTGTCTAAGACCCATCAGAAGAGAGCCGGTGTTATCCCATGAGTTAGGTATTAGATCACCACCAGAGGGAACTAATACGAGGCTGTTGTACCTCATCATTACGATCTCACTTTGGAGGTTTGAGTAAAGTCCTGTACCGTCATTGGTGGTAATGGAAGGTTTTCCATGGATAGCGCCGAGTGGAGATTCTATGAGCTCCCAACCAGCAGCCCGTCCAAGAGCCTGATGGCCTAGGCACAGTCCTAGTAATGGGATATTCTTAGAGTCACGAGAGAGTTTCCCTGTGATGGCTCTGGTGGCAATTTCCATTGTTATCGGCGACGCCTCTGGTCTCGCTGGACCTGGTCCAAGTACTATCCTAGATGGGTCCAGAACATCCAGCCATCCGTCTATTTTCTCACTGGGGTCTTGGTTGATTTCTGGTCTTCCCTCGACGATTACAACATCTGATCCAAGAGTCGCGATTTCTTGTGCTATGTTCTCCGTGAAGGAGTCTAGGTTGTCTACCAACAAGGTTGCTCCCTTGGGTGCGCCCTCAATATTCCTGAAAATAGCCCCTGTACTTCCATTTCCATGCATAGTCCTGGGGGATATCTCGCCGATTGGACCTTCCACATGGGGGATTGGGATTATCTCAACTTCCCTATCTGGGAGGTCGTCATTAGAGAAACCGGTCCTGAAACCCCATGCTGCCTCCGTCAGGGCAGCCGCTTTCCACCTAGCTTCCTCAACCTCCTCTGAAGGTGAGGAGTCAATCACTATGCCCCCTCCTGCCTGGACTGTCCCATGCCACTCGTTGGGTCCCGAGTATGCTTCCAAGGTCCTAATCAGAATGTTCCAGTCCGCAATACCTACGCCATTGTGAAGATGCCCCATGGATCCCGTCCAAGCCCCTCGTGGCTCTTCCTCGAGTTCGTTTATTGCTGCCACTGTCACTGTTTTTGGACATCCTGTGATCGAGCCTCCGGGAAACATTGCCGATACAGCATGTCCAATGCTCACGCTCTTGGATATCCTGCCCTCTACGCCACTAACCAGATGCTGGACGTTTGCTAGGGCCTCGACTCTCCAACCCGACCACCTCACTGATCCGGGTTCGCATACTCTGCTCAGATCGTGCCTCTCCAGATCGACCAGCATTAGGTGCTCTGCCACTTCCTTCTCGGAAGAGGCTAGTTGGTGTCGTAGTTTGGAATCTGTCTGGTCGTCCCTACCTCTCTTTCTTGTTCCTTTGATTGGTCTGGTTCTTACAATTCCCCCTTCTACCTCGATTAGTCTCTCTGGGCTGGAAGACGCGACAGCCCATCCCAAGTCTCCAACTGTCATCCAAGAAGAGAATGGTGCTGGGTTTGAGTCGGTAAGCCTGAGAAATGAGTCCCAGGGACTACCGGGCATTTTCCCCCTCCACCTTCGTCCATAGTTCACCTGATACAGGTTCCCCTGTGTGATGCTCTTTCTTATCTTGGAAACCTTACGAGCGTGGTCCGAATCGGATTCGCTCTCTGGAACTACTCCGGGAGACCTGTTTTTGGAAGAAGTTTCTACTTTCTCTGGAATAGGGGGATCTGTGCACCATTGGTGACCCTCCAATGCTACTATGCTTAGTTGACTGGACTCTCTTTCGTGAACCATCCATGCATCTGCTCTCCAGAGAATTCCCAGGATGGTGCCAGGGGATGGGTTGTTGGAGAGTGGTACTGGTACTGTCCATCGGGAGAGGTCGTATCCGAGAATCCCCGTGAACCCCCCTGGGACGATGGGCATGCTTTCATCGAAGTTGGGGGTGATTTCTAGTTTCTCAGCGACATTCAGGGCGTCGCTAAGATTTACTGGATGGTGTTCTTCCACGGTTTTCCACCTTCCGTCTACTGCTTCCTGGACTAGGAGTTGGAGGGGGTTGGGATTAGAGATTCCAACCTCTCCTTCGAGAGCTGAGGTTCCTAGGTTGTCTTCGCTTACTTCTGGTTCGATCAGAAGGATTCGTACACTCTCCAAGCACGGGAGGAGTGACTTCCTCGAAAGGTCCGTGACTGGTCCAGTGGAGTTCAGAAGGACTTCATCGCCGATGTGTTTTCCTGACTTCCTCAGATTCACTAATGCCCCAATGAGTGGTTCTCTGATTTCGGTGATGCCGAGGGGCATGTGCAAGGCCTTGGTCAACATATCTCCTCCATCCATGATTTCTTGGCCGCAGAGAAAAGCGGGCCATTGGGTGTCCCGATTTCCCTCCCATCTATCGTACCAAGCGACCTGATTCCCATTCCACTTCCGCAGACCACCATCTCCGATGCCCTGAGAATCATGCTTAGTGTTATTTTTGCGGGACGGACTGGGATTCCCGCGTCCTCAATCCCTTCTTTGATGGTCTGAATGGTTACGGAGTCGAGTGCCCCGTCGTCGTGACTGGGGTGGTATGCTACGCCATCGTTATCCAGGAGGAGAGGGGCGCAGCGATCTCCATCGATGAGTACCTCGTTCTCAAACAGGAGTCCCAAATCAGCGCCGTTCTCCACGGCTGCTTTCCTAGCTGCCCTGTGTGGCTCCCAGTCTCCATGCTTTGTGCCTCTGACTGGTTTCTCCCAGTTTGGGGCAAGTAGCGAAACAGCTGAGAGTGGACCGTCTGACCACTTCTGTATGGTGCGCGGTTCTAGGCGTATCTCGCCTTCTGAGGAGACCTCCACGATGAGGAGGAAGTTTGCTTGGTCGGGACTTTCGTTTGGCTCCCCTGGGTGTTCTAATTCACCCAGTCCCGATATCACTGTGTCCGCTAATCCCTCTGGAACATCTATCCCGAGTATCTCGGCATGTCGATGAATCCTGGCGAAGTGCATTTCGGCTGAAACTAGAGTTTTCTCTCCGTCCCAGCCCATTGCCGACCAGACCGCTGAATTGGGGTCGGCAGGACTGGGCATGGCTTGCGATAGAGGGTTGGAGATTCAAGCCCTTCGTTCAATCAGAGCATGTCATCCAGGAAGGATGTGTCCACGTCCTCGTCGCCCAAGTCGCCCGCGAGGTCGCCCAAGTCGTCGATATCGAGGTCGTCCGCGAGGTCGTCCAAGTCGTCCAGATCTATCTCCTCTGGCTCCTCTCCTAGTAGCTCGTCCATGACCTCTGTGTCCGTTCCAGGTGTTGAGTCTGGGATGTCTCCCCCAATGGGTTGGGCGGTTGGCCCCTCGCTCATGCCGTCGTATGTGCTAGCAGGGACGTCGGCCATTGTTCCGAATGAGTCTGCTGATGTCTCCATCTCGTCAATCCCGAACTCCTCATCGCCAGTGAGGCCCGAAGCCTCTCGCATCATCTGCTCCTCCAACTCTACCTCAAGAGCTCCCATCTCCCATGGCTGGGGGGCCTCGTCCTTCCTGGGCCTGATGAAGAGGAGGGCCCCGGCCAGTATCATCAAGGCAGAGGCAACTGCGATCAGTTGGTTCATGTCCCCGCTGAGGAGCTGGTCAATCCACGATGCGCCTGATTCAGCGTCGTCGCCCCCGATGGAGCCGAATGAGCTCTCTGACCACGGAAGTATCTCGAGAGGGTCGACAGCTAGCCTGTGTACCTCGCCGTCGTAGCCGACTACGACAGCCCAGTACGACTGCTCGTTGTTCAGGAGCTCGCCATTGAAGTCATTGAGTATCAGGAGGGTCCCCTCGATATCTCCTCCGATCTGGGTTGCGTTCCTGGTGTCTTCAAATGGGTCGATGCTGATGAATACCCGGTAGGACTCGACTTGCGGGTCTGAACTGAGGTCCCAAGTCACGTCTATCTTTGTTCCCGCGCTGTCCCAGTAGCCACGTACCCCTGTGACCTCATCGAGATGGAGGCCTGGGTCAAGGCTATTCTCATCGACGAGTGCGATGGATGATGGCTTGAGGTTGGTGAGCCAGACGTTCCCAGCCGAGTCGACCGGGGCGACGGCGACCCATGTCATGATCGAGGGGGCGAGTGGTCTCCCATCAGAGAGATGTTCTATTGTGACTGGTATCGGGTCATTTCTATTGACCACGGCTACTGGGGTCATCGATGTGGTGTCACTGAATGGCACCACGTCGGAGAACACCCAGTACTCGGTCACGTCAGATGCCTCGCTCTCTGGGAACGTGACGATTATCCCATCCCCATCATCGGGGCTCCTATCCTCGAGAACGGGCGCATCTAGTCTCCCTGGTGGAGTTATGTCACCCCTGTTGTCAACTGGGGAAACGAGGACCATGTGTTCGTCCAAGCCAGAGAGGAAAACGTTGCCCTTGATGTCATGAACTGTAATGGTGACATAGAGCGGTATGTCTGGCTCGATTTGTGCTGGACTGAGTTCCTCCAAGTTGCTCCCGTACAGAGCCTCTCCCACCGTTATCTGTAGTTGCAGAAGTCCTCCGATCTGCCTCTGGTCGACCTCTATGAGGTTGCAATCGGAAGTTGCGCACTTCTCGCTGATTCCAGTTAGGTCGTTAAGTGGGTAGTCCGAGACCCATATCGTGTAGTGACTGAAGTCGGGAGCAGTGGAGCGGTCCCAGACTATGTCTATGGCGGTACCATCGTCATCTGGGTGATCCCATGCGATTAGCCCTTCCACCCTTGGGGGGGCGTTTCCTACTCCTGTGGTGTCAGCTGTTGGAGTGGCCTCTACAACAAGAACCGCATCCAGATTCTCATTGCCCCAGTCGTCCGAGGCAACTACCCCTATCCAGTATGTTACTCCATCTTGGAGAGGGGATGAGCCCAGGGAGTCGATGAGTGCCTCGCCCGTGGTGCAGTCATCCACATAGGCCGCTACTGGCCATCCATCGACAGTGCTAGGTGGCTGCCACCCGGATGCGGGCAGGGCATAGACGGTGTGGTAAGAGCAGTCCTCCTCCGAATTGGGCGTCCATGTGACTTGGATCCTTCCTCCCTCATCACCTGGGACATCTTGGGCAAACGTGTCCGTGATTGGCGAAGGCGCGATTCCGTCGTTGAGCCCGCCAGCGGTGACCACTGGACCGAAAATTGTGACGTTGTTGGGGTTGAACTGGCCTGCTTCATCTACGCAAGCAGCCGCGAACCAGTAGAGTGAGTTGGGCTCCAAGTCCAGCACCGTGGTGTTTCCTGCTGAGAATGGAATATCTATCTCTCCTGTCAGGGCTACTGCGCTGGTAATCTCCTGTTGTACGGGCCATATTCTCGTTTTATCCGGGTCTAGCTCGTCACAAGCAGACCACTCGAGAACTATCGCCCCAGCAGAGCCACCTGAGATTGGTTCAGCAACCAACCATGTCGGGGGTGCGGGGACTTCGTCGGAGGGGGAGACGCTACCCGGCCATGCCATTGCGTCTCCCAATGAGCCATCCGGGTACTCGATCGCGATCGCAGCCCTGTAGACCCTGTCGTCAGAGAGTGGCTCAGGGGTGCCGTCGTTATCTGCTTCCGTTACTAGAGCGGAAGTCTGGGACCAGAATGGTATCTGCATGTATGTTGTGAAGTCGCTGAATTCGTCTGCATTGGGGTTCCACTGCTCCTTACCAGTGGCGTCCCAGACGTATATCCTGTAGCCGCTCCAAGCAGCGTCTTCAGCAGGAAGCCATGTTGCCTCGAGGACCCCTCCGCCGTCATTGGGTCGGTCGGATAGGTTGGTCAGTGTGGTTGGGACCTCTATTCTTTGCCAGTCGTAGGTCACCCTGACCTTGATCTGGCCGTTGTGTGGGGATTGGAGTTGTATTGTTGTCTCGGCACTTGTTGAGCCTGGGCCGACGCTTGATATCGCTGACTGGAATGCTGGCTGGATTCCTGGGTTCATAGCTGCCATATCCCAAATTCCCGAGTAGTTCAGATGTGCTGACTCTGCCCAAATCCAAGCCCCCGACTGAGGGGATGTCAATGTCAATGCCCCTGTGTGCATTGGAAGCCTGCCAGCTAGTGGCATTTCTGACACCATGTCGATATCCATTGGTTCCTCGTCATCCACCAGTACTGTCTGCATCCCGGGCCTTGCTGTATCCTGGATGTTCTCCCAGATTCGTCCCGAGTATATCGCACTCAGGGGATGGGCGACCCTCTGGTCATCGGACTCCCTCTGAACCAAGGAGCCTACAGGATCGAAGTGGTGCAGCCCTTCATCTGAAACAACGTAAAGTCCGGTCGAGTGTAAATGCGCGCCCCTAGGCCCTATTATCTGAGTAGATGCTACAACATCGTGGTTGGACTCTACTTCCATGACATCTATGCCACCCGGGCTGATCATCGCTAGGTGCGTGCCGTCGGAGACAAGCTCTGTGGGCGGCCATGATTGAAGGGTGTTTGACGGTGAGCCTGATTCCATATTCAACGTGGATGCATTCCAGTGAACTATTGGAGCCACATCGGTGGCAATGTGGACTCCCCAGTAGTCAGTTGCTATAGCCCGAACATCGTTGCTTGGAATTTTGTCTATCTGGTAAGTTCCGTTGACTCTGTCGGTTGCTATGTCCCATGCGACTACGCCGGGCCTGGTGCTGCCCTGGCCATTGTGTGAGATGAATACCGAGGCATCGTGGTAAAGGATGGATGTCGTGCCGTCATCATTGACCACCGTCCTAGATGTCCCCGGGGCATAGACTAGTCCGGAGACGGTCTCGCCCATGAGTCCGTCTCCTGAATTTAGAGTGGTAATAACCGAGAGGTTTGTGGCCAACACGGTCAGGCCCGCTGGCCCCCCTGCTAGGATGTGACCATCTCCTTGTATTGGGTCGTCAAGGACAAGGAGGTGCTCGTAAATCTGCATTGGGAGTCCATCGATTGTGGTGATTGGGTCTTCCCATTCTGAAGTGGTTGTGTTCCTGACCCCAATTCCCCCCCATGTGGCGATTAGGATCTTGTCATCGACCTCTGCGAAGTCCCTGACTCGGTCGTTTGGAAGTCCTGCAAGGAGGCTCCCGTAGCCCCAGGAGCCTGTGGAGGTGTCAAATTCTTGGAAGCCTGCTGCGGAACCCTGGTAACCCATCAGTCCCACATACATCGTGCCGTCATCCTCGAGAACCATTCCATCCATCTGGACGTGAAGAGCGGCGGGTGTGGGCGAGAATGATCTCTGGGAGAGGTCGACTGACCAGAGTCCCCTGCCAGCTGTGGTTATCCACATGGTTTCACCTTGCAGGGTCATACTGTTGACGACGTCTTGACCGAGGAGGCTGTAACCATCCTCCCATCTGACCGAACCATTCTGCAGTATCTCCCCTTGTAGGATGGACGAGCCGTAATATGACCCCTCATCTAGTGTTGATGAAACCCAGACATGGGTTGAGTTGGAGGCGAATTCTACGACTCTCCCACTGGATAGGCCTGCTAGCTCGTCGAAGCCCCCGGCAATCAAGCCCGTGCTGTCCAGTCTGTCGACTCTGTTCAGGCCTGTTGTCTGGCCCGAGCGACCTACTGCGTAGACGGGGGTTGATGTCGATGGGACTCTGACGATTGAACATCCATCCATACCTGGATCTATCACCTGTCCACTAGAGGCCGAAGTCCCAGAGGTGACTATCCTCGAAACTCCACCTGTGTTGTCGAATTGGTGGGCGGCTAGAAGTACATTGCCGTCGTGTAGCATCCCGCCTGGGAAGATCCTATCCTCTGAAATCCCATCAGCAGATGTCAGGGTTGTCAGGAAGTTTCCTGTGTTGTAGTTCATCCTGTCGAATCCTACCCCTTCCTCATCGTATCCGACGTAAAGGATTCTGTTTGACTCGTCGCAGGCCAGAGCCCTTGCATCTGCATTCGCGAGTCCGTTGGACCCTCCGTCAGTAAGGGGGGATATCCATTCACCCGTCTGACCATCTGAGTCGTGGTCTGCGAAATCGAACCTAGCGACGCCTCCTTGGTTGCCCCACCAGAATCTCCTTCCAATGGCTACGTGAACGATGTCATCACATAGGACGATGTCTGCCCCGTAGCCATCTGGAATGTCACCAGAATCGAGATCCCATGCGGTCCAATTCCCAGTGGTTCCGTTCTTCCTGAATATTTGTGCATTGGAGTTCCAACCAGAGGATTGCATTGAGCTAGCCCAGAGATCGTCGCCGATCACAGTCATTGAGTAGAATTCCTCCTCGGAGTTGTTGGGAAGGCCGCTGTTCTCCGTCCAAGGGGTCAACCAAGTCTCGTTGGATGGGTTCCACCTCAATATTCCGTTCATGCTCGCGAAGAGGTACTCTCCGTCGAACTCCACCATCCCCCTTATCGGCCCGTCTATATCTGACCACTCGTCCAAGAGGGTCATTGTCGCGAAGCTGAATCGTCTCATGATGTTGTCACCGTATGCCACCCACATCTCACAGGAGCTCGCATTCAATGGGAAGCAGTCCCCGAGGAGCCTGGCATTTACCCTGAGTACGTTTCCTATGGTTCCAAGGTTATCTGACCAAGTCTCGTTTACCGTGTTCCATCTCACGACCGTCCCATCGCCATTGTTCCAGTACTGGGTCGGGCGTACGCCAATCCAGAGCTCGTCTCCAACCTCGCCTATTCCATAGACCACCCCATCGAATCCTATCTGGCTTCCTGCATCTATCGTGGTGAGTGAGGTGTTGTTGTTCAGGGCTATTCTGGTTATCTCGTCATTCGATGCCCACCACTGGTTGCTTCTCTGTGTCGAGTAGTGAAGGACGTCTCCCATGATCACTATGTCTGCTGGGATCTGGTTGGAGAGGGTTGGTCCACCTGAGTTGGCTCCTCTGTTCCAATCAATCAGTACCTGGTCATTGGCCACATCGATCAGCGTGAGTCCGAAGTCCCCTCCAGCCCACATTGTTCCAGGTTCAGTTCCCTCTACCAATGCAGTGACGTCGTCGTCGTCGATGTATCCTTGTGTTCCATCCCAGGTTGTCAACCACTGATCGTTGATTAAGTCGTATCTGGCTATTCCGGTGTTCTCGAATCCTAGGTATAGTATGTCGTCAATTTTCACGGTTCTAGCTCTCTGGGTATCGTCTCCAGCGTTCCAGACTTCCATTACTGAGCCATTGAGGGTGTTGATGACGGCTGCACCATTGTCGGTACCTGCGTAAAGCGTGTTGGAACCGATTAGCTGAACAGAGTAAATCTGCCTAGCCGGCATTCCATCGCCTTGGTCGACGCACACGTCTAGTTGCCATGCACCGTTGGAGTCGACCGACCATCGACAGGCCCCACGGTTTGTTCCGGCGTATATGTCGCTGCCATCACTGGTGATATCGTAGAATACGTAGGGGTCGTTGTTCCATCCTTGGATGCTAGTTGGGAGCTGTTCCCAGGAGGCCCCGTCCCAGATGGCTAGTCCACCATTTGACTGGGCTCCCGTATTGGAAACTCTCGATCCGACTACCAACTCGCTTCCCAGCATGTGGAGGGACAGTACGTCGTCATCCGGAAGTCCGTTGCTTCCCCCTGGCTCCCAGTAGTCGATGATGTCCCCATTCATCCTGTCTAGGAGTAGAATTCCGAAGTCTGGAAGCCCCAGGTAAATTACGTCTTCATCCACTGCTATGGGGGTGGCCTCTAGGTTGTCTGCACCCAGTGATTGCCATGATCCGAGTATCTGGAGGGCCATCAGGTCTATTCTCATCAGACCGCTGTCAGAGGTTGCTGCGTATGCAATCCCATATCTGGTTGCAACATCTGTGACCAAATCGGAGTCCAATCCGTCTGTTGTGTCGAGTACGTCGATTAGGGTCATTGTGGAGGTGTTGACTAGTGACAGTCCGTTGAATGGGTGCCCCACGACGAGGGTTTCCGTGGTGTCATCGTGAGCCATGGATATTACTTGGTCCTCAATACCGTTGATTGTGCCAATATATGCTCCGTTGTCCGCTCTGAATCTGAGAATCCCTGAGTTTGATGTGCCGACCCAAACCCTGTCGTTGGAATCCTGAACTATTGATGTGATTGTTTGGAGTTGCTGGCCAGCGTAGTCACTGACATCGATCGGAGCCTGCCAAATCCTCGCTCCTTCGTCGAATCGGTCGATTGTGGTGTCTCCAGCCACCCATATCTGTCCAGACTCACCGTCGTCAATCCTTGCTGCGACCCTCATTGGGTCGGAAACAGGGCTGCTGACTAGTGATTCAGCTCCAATTACAGTCTCAGCGTGTTGCATTCCCGCTCTGCCCGTGGAGTCAATAAGGAACACAACTCCATCTGCTGGGCTCCTTGGGCCGATTCCAGAAGGCCACGAGGAAACAGATGTTGCTGGACCCAGCAGGCCCAACTGTGATACTTGCCTCTGGGATCGGAAGACGTTTGCAGTTGTGTCGTATGAGTGAAGTGTTGTCCCCGCAACGATGTGTATCCAGCCACTCGTATGAGACACCCCTATGACTGAGTTTGAAGCGAGCCAGTTGTTGGTATTCCACCTAGAGAGCCATGAGGAGGTGCTCAAGTCCCTACGATTGATTCCTGCATTCAGAGTGGAAATGAGTAGTTGGTCAGAGGCTATTTCCATATCAGTGATGGAGTTGCTTGATAGGAAGTTGTTGGTGTCCCAAATGGTAATCGCCTCGGCGCTTGGCACATCCCATTCTGAAGTGGTGGTGTTGTACGTGTACTCTATGACATGAATTCCCGTACTCTGGGTAGCTAGGAATATCTTATCGCTGTACGATTCGATATCAACGGGGACTTCTGGCGAGCCCGGGCAGTATGTGATATCTGACCATGATGCGCCACCGTTAGGAAGGAATTTCAGACTGCATCCAGATGCTGCCCAGACATTTCCGTACTGATCCACTGACATGGCAGATACCGGATCCGAATCCGATGTTGCTGGTAGCAAATCCGGATTGAATGATGAGTCAATAAGAGACTGTGAGCTTATTGAGCCATCTTGCTTGCCGATAATGAGCCTGTTTCCAGATTCATCCACAGCCAAGCTGCTCCCAGTGATATCTGAGTCGATGTGGATGATTCCGGGACATCTCCATCCGCAAGTCTCTGCCATATCGCTGTCGAGGTGGATTAGGTCGTTGTCCAGGAGGATGTAGAGTCTGCCGTCTAATGGGTTTACCGCACTGTCGTGAACGACAACGTCCAATGTCGAGAAGGAGACCTTTGGATCGGAGGGGGTGAGGACCTCCATTACTAAGTCGGAAATGGTGATTCCTGCAGGCAGTGTCCATGCTGCATCGCTAATGGTGTTGGGTTGAAGCCAAGTGCTCAGAGTACCCTCCTCCAGAGTGGGAGGGTTGTTAGTGAACGAGTCTTGACAGCCAAGCCCCCCGAGATCCCTCCAATCTAGTATGGGAGTTTGGGTCTCCAGAAGGGTGAGTTGTGGTTCATCCATGCAATATCCGTCCGAGCCGTCCACGGAAATCTCGAATGTCAAGTTGGAAATCTCAGCTCCGGGTGCGAAATCCAGAGAAAGTTCACCGTACGCGAATGTCTGGTTGGCTGGATCGGCGCCCGTTGCTACGATGTCCACCCAACCAGTATCATTGCTCCCCATAGCTCCCCAAGTCCTTGCAGAAGTGGAGGAGTCGTCATCTATCGAGGTGAGTTCGGGGCCATTTACGGAAGCCCATGGGAGTAGGAGCATGAGTGCCACTAGGAGAATCGCCTTCCTCTGAGCAAGGTTGGCCCTGCCTTGAAAATTGATATCCACGGTTCCTCGGCATTCCACTTCTATATTGAATGGTGGGGGTCGTTGAGTGGCTTTTGCTCAATCCACCGTAGGTGGAAAAAACACTTTTCTGATGGGGATTGCCATTCTACAAACGCTTGTATGGCGGCTGATAATCGATTTTGACGAATTAGGATAGCATCAAAGAGGGGTGCATGGGCCGGATATCTCCGAGGTGGTTGCTTGACTGAGGATATGCTCCGCGAGGAAGCTCTGGAATATCACGCGGCAAAGCCTGCAGGAAAGATCACGGTTGTGCCGACAAAGGCGCATGGAACGTCCCACGAGCTTTCTCTGGCTTATTCGCCTGGTGTAGCATACCCATGCAAGGAAATTGAGAGCGACGCCGATAATGCATACAAGTACACTTCGAAGGGTAATCTAGTGGCTGTAATAAGCAACGGAACGGCAGTTCTAGGGCTTGGTGACATAGGTGCACTAGCAGGAAAGCCAGTTATGGAGGGCAAGGGCCTACTGTTCAAGGCATTCGCTGACATTGACGTATTCGACATAGAAGTTGACAGGACCGACGTGGACGAGTTTGTTGAGGCCGTGAAGGCAATAGCCCCCACCTTCGGTGGAATCAACTTGGAGGACATCAAGGCACCGGAATGCTTTGAGATTGAGAGGAGGCTCGTGGAGGAGCTCGATATTCCTGTGATGCACGATGATCAACATGGAACTGCAATAATCTCAGGAGCTGCTCTGCTAAACGGGTTGGAGATTGTGGGCAAGGATGTGGGTTCTGTCAAGGTAGTGATTTCTGGAGCGGGGGCATCGGCGATATCCTGTGCAAGGCACTATGTCAGGCTTGGAGTGAATCCGGAAAATATGGTATTAGTTGATTCGACGGGGATACTCACCACATCCAGGGACAAGAAGGGGGATTTGAATGAATACAAATCTGAATTCGCTAGGGACATTCCTGATGGCGATCTATCGTCTGCCATGAGTGAAGCTGATGTTTTCCTTGGCCTCTCCAAGGGAGGGATTGTCTCTCGTGAAATGGTGTCCTCGATGGCTACTCGTCCTCTGATTTTCGCTCTAGCGAATCCCGATCCAGAAATTCTTCCTGACGATGTTGTTTCCGTGAGGGACGATGCTATTGTTGCCACTGGTCGTTCGGACTATCCGAACCAGATCAATAACGTACTAGGTTTCCCATACATCTTCCGAGGAGCCCTTGATGTACGTTCAACAGAGATTACAGAAGGTATGAAGATGGCCGCAACACATGCCATTGCTCAACTAGCCAAGGAGCCGGTGCCCGATGACGTGATGTCTGCATATGATGGCGAGCAACTACAGTTCGGTCCGGAATATATCATCCCAAAACCATTCGATGCCAGAGTTCTGATTTGGGAGGCGAGCGCGGTTGCTGAAGCTGCAGTAAACGAGGGGGTTTCCAGAGTAAAGCCGAAAGACTTCGACATCGAAAGATACCGTGAGGAGCTGGAGGCTCGATTAGGCCTAACCAGATCCATTATGAGGAGAGTTATCAACAGGGCAAAGAGGGACAAGAAGCGTATTGTTTTCTGCGAAGGAGAAGACCCGACAATCATCAAGGCAGCTTCACAATGTATAGCTGAAGGCATTTGCGAACCCATCCTTCTTGGGAACGTCGAGAGAATTGAGGCCGTAAAGGAAGAATTGGGGCTAAGCTTCGATTGTGATGAAATAGATGTCAGGTATGATCCCAGGAGGCGTGGCGAATATGCTGACGAGCTGCATAACCTAAGGGGCAGGAAGGGCGTAACTGTGGAGGATGCGGTTCGACTGATGAAGAATACGACATACTTCGCGCCAATGATGGTGCACATGGGAGATGCAGATGGTTATCTTGGAGGGGTTTCTCATCACTATCCGGACATCGTCAAACCCTGTTTGCAAATTATCGGCCCTGAGCCTGACTCACATAGGATAGTTGGCATGTATATGATGACCGTAAATGGAGAGTTGATGTTCATTGGGGACGCTACTATCAACATTTATCCAGATTCCAGAACCCTGGCTGAGATTGCGGTTCAGACTGCCAAGGTGGCTAGAAGATTCGGAGTTAAGCCAAAGGTTGCAATGCTGTCATTCTCCAATTTCGGTACTTCCTCGGAACTTAGAACTGACAGGTTGGAGGAGGCTATTGCAATTGCTAGGGAGCTAGATCCTGAATTAATTATTGACGGTCCGATGCAGGCAGACACTGCTTTGGTTCCAGAAATTCAGAAGGACTACCCCTTCATGTCATTCGATGGTCCGGCCAATATCCTAATCTGCCCCAATCTTGCATCGGCTAACATCGCCTACAAGCTACTTCAGAGAGTCGCGGGGGCTGAAATGACTGGTCCTATTCTAGAGGGGTTGTCACAACCAGCGCACGTCCTACAGAGGGGAGACAGTGTGAGGGATGTTGTTCACATGGCTGCTATCTGCGCCGTGGATGCTCAGAGGCACCACTGGCAAAAACTCTGATTGTATCAGAGTTGCTTTGGTGAAGCGTCCATAACTTCTTGGCTGCAGGCATCTGAGTATTGTTCGAAGTTCTCAATGAACATTTGAGCAAGTACGTTTGCCGTTCCATCATACTTCTTCTTGTCGTGCCAAGTATCCCTTGGCTGCAGTATCGAGTCGGGCACTCCCTCGCATGTAGTAGGGACTGAGAAACCAAACCTCTCGTCATCGACAAAAACAACATCATCCAAATCGCCGTCTAATGCCGAGTTTAGCAACGCCCTTGTCCACCTGATCTTGATTCGGCTACTTGCTCCGTATCCGCCTGCAACCCAACCAGTGTTGATTAGCCAGCACTTGGCATTATTAATGCGGATTTTGTTTGATAGAAGGTCTGCATATACAGAGGGGTGGCGTGGCATGAAAGGTGCCCCGAAACATGTTGAGAAAGTTGCCTGGGGCTCGGTAATTCCCATCTCAGTGCCTGCAACCTTTGCAGTATATCCAGACATGAAGTGGTATGCCGCCTGCTCAGGGGTCAAGCGAGAAAGTGGAGGCAGGACTCCAAACGCGTCGCATGTTAGGAATACCACGTTCTTAGGGTTCCCCGCCATTGAGTCGGGGGTTCTGTTTTCTATTGCCTCGATTGAGTATGACCCCCTGGTGTTCTTAGTTAGAGAGCTGTTGTAGAAATCAGGTGTCCCATCGGCGTTCAATACCACGTTTTCCAGAATTGTGCCCTTCATTCTGGTAGTAGCGAAAATTGCTGGCTCGTCCTTTTCAGAGAGGTTGATCATCTTTGCATAACACCCCCCTTCGAAGTTGAATACTCCCTCATCCGACCAACCATGCTCGTCGTCACCGACTAGTGCTCTTTTCGGGTCTGCGGACAGTGTGGTTTTTCCAGTTCCAGATAGGCCGAAGAAGAGAGCCGAGCCGTCCTCGTTGGTGTTGGCTGAACAGTGCATGGGAAGCAGGCCATCGGCTGGTAGAATATGATTCATTATTGTGAAAATTGCCTTCTTTATCTCACCGGCATAGTGTGTTCCGCCGATTATCACCAAGCCGCGGTCTAATGCCAATATTACAAACACGCCAGAGTTTGTCCCATCCTCGCTGGGCGAGGCCTGTAATTCGGGTGCGTGTAGGATTGTGTATTGCGGTTGGTGTGTTGTGGACTCTTCCTGGTTAATCCTGACGAACATGTTGTGCATGAAGGCGGCATGCCAAGCCTTCTCAGTAACTAGTCTAACTGGCATCCTGTATCTTGGATCCGCGCCGCAGAATGCGTCCTTGACGAATAATTGGTCTGCTTTGTCTAAGTGATCCCGGGTCTTCTTGAGGAGCCTATCGAAGGAAGAGGCTGGGATTGACTTGTTGACTTCTCCCCACCAAACGTCATCGGCCATTCCTGGTTCATCTACAATGAAGCGATCGTTCGGGGACCTCCCCGTTCTCTCTCCAGTGGTGGCCAGCAGTACACCTTGAGAAGTCAGCGTTGCCTCTCCCCTGTCTACTGCAATTCCATGCAACTCCTCCCAACCAAGGTTCCAATGTACCTTTCCACTCGGCTCGAGTCCATGAGAACTCAGAGGGGTTGAAGGATTTGAGGGAGGGGCCGACATGGTGGGTCCCTCCATGTCACCCGGCGATAGCAATTACCCTTCAAGGGTTACGGCTGTGGCGATTCTCTAGAATTCAGGAAAATATGCTGAGGGGCAGGGGGTTGGGGATGCGGTTATTCCGGTAATGCCCCACGGGAGAGCAATGGAGCGCGATGATCCTGATGACGAAGTCATCCGTGAGAGGTCATTCAGAATTAGTGACAGGATAGAGATAGGGGACATAATTCAGGGAACAGATGAAGCTCAAGTCGAGGATAAGTCGGTCACAGAGAAAGAAAGAGACGAGGCCATCGGAGAAATCTTTGACCCATTTTCTGAGCCCGATTCAGATTCTCCGGGAGTTGTCAGTTCTGATGGCAGCGTTAAGTCGGCCCCGGATAGGGATGTAGTTACAGAAATTGCTGTAGAAGGCGAACGTAGGATAAATTGGGCCTTAATGGGATCAATGATACTAGTCTACAGCGCAATAGGGGTGCAAATAGGGGTAGTGATGGACCCGCTTCCGGCTGGAGTCTCGCTGGTAGTCCTAGCTGCTATTGGCTTCGGACTAGGGGAAATTTGGATTCCCAGGAAGAGCATGAAGATCCTTGGGGTAACATGGGTAATCATTTCGATGAAGGTTCTGTATGGGCTCGCCATAGAATTGCAAAGATGGGACGTGATAGGGGTAGAGGAGCTTGGAGTTCTATTGATTGGTCTTGTTGGCGTAAACGTGGCTGTTGCCTATAGGTACGACCACGATGCGATTGCGGCTCAGTCTACTCTTGTCCTACTTGCTATTGGTTCTACAGCAGGGTCTCTATTCGGACAAGAGGGGATTGCGGCAATGATTCTTCTATCTACGATTCTGATACACGGCCTGGCTCTTCAACGGATGTCGGGGAATCTTGCAGCATTGGGAATTGCTGCATCTAATTTGTGGATTGGGATGCACGCCACAACCAGTGGGTTCCAGATTGGTGAGTTGAGGATACTCCCATTGGATTCCCCCCTTCTTCTTTTCACTTTGATGATGGGAGTTACTGCAGCTAATGCGTCGATGGCATCCAAATTCTCGAGGGAGAAAAATTGGTTTTCTGATGCGATGAGGGTAATGGGACTTGGGAAGCCGGGCCTTTGGGGGGTTTCTGTATCAATGGGCCTCATTGGGGCACTTCTAGCAGTGGCTGCAAACAGAGACGATGTGGGTTACGCTCTAGGGATGGTTACCGTGTTGGGAGGTTCCTTTGGGGGCTCGTACCTTACTGTAAGGGGGGTTTCCCCGAAGAGAGTGGCGGCCCCACTATTGTACTCGTCCCTGATACTAACTATCATGCTCGCGAACGGGGATCTGGTTGATGATTACCTCTCGATTTCGGAATATGTTCTTTTCACAATTATTGGTACTGCGGTTACTGGTTTCGTAATTCTCAGGGATCAGGACATTGTTACTGACAGGGTCCTATGGGGAGGATCTGTGGCTATACTGATCTTACTAGTCATTCTTGTTCCATCGGAGTCGAGGCAATCGGGGGGGGATGGTGGGGTGGTTCTTCTTTCCCTACTGTCCATCCTTCACATAGGTACGGCAATTCTATCGGTGAGGAGGAAGTCTCCATCTCTTGCAGGAGTCACGGTCCTACTACCATGGACCTGGATAGTGTTTGAGGAGGCGCTGGAGGAAGCAATTCGAACTGTCCTAGTAGCTAACGATCGTATTGATCCGGGAAGTGTGATTGAGGTAGAGGTTGTGCCACTAGCTGGATACTTGATAATTTGTTCAATACTAATGGCAATTGTAAATGAGAAGCTTGGTTCAACCAATGTCAATCTCGCATCTAAATTCCTTGGAATTTCGGAGATATCGGCATCAATTAGAGACTCTGGTGCCCTCCAGCTTTGGAGTCTGGGACTGTGGATACCCATGATTACGACAGTCTTCATGGCGCAATTTGGGGGTTTCACGGCTCCGAGCCTGATGGTGGTGTGTAGCGTAATCTGGATCCTCCATCTTGGAGCGCATGTCAGAGGGGTTAGAGTTGGTGGAGTGGGTATGATGATGATGATCATTTTCGCTAGTGCTATAATTATACAATGGAGGCACGGGATTGGAGAAGTTCTGAGTGTAATTCTCTGTGCCCTTCTACTCTTGCTGATTCAGTTTGAGAGAGAGATTGAAGATAGGAAATACACATTATCGATGGGACTTATGAGCCTCCCCCTGCTTGTTTTCTTGTCTGGTAGTGAGCCGTCAAGATTGTTGTCTCTTTCCAATTCTCTCCCTGATCTCGATAGTGGCTTCGTGGCAGTGTCCTGCACAGCAGCCCTTCTGGGCGTATACCTCCCGAAGGCTGGGAAGATCGAGGATTTGCTCAAACCAGCTCTCGCATCTCTTTGGTTGATGGTGATTACTGTCTCACTTACTTGGCAGATTGGAGACTCATCGGCATTGTATGCTTCTGTTGCAATATTCATCCTCAGTTCAATCTGGTTAGTCGCCAGAGGGGAGTTACGAAGAGAACTAAGGTCTATTTCCGAACTAAGTAAGAGGAAGGAGCAAGCTATGACTTCCTCAGGAGCGTCCTCAATAATTTCAGGCAATATAGGGGCAATATCAGGTTTTGATCCGCAAATTGCTGCGATGAAGGAGGTCCGGGGGAAGAGGAGGGAGCTCGCGCCGGCGAAGGACCTAGAGGATCTCTACACCACTGATGTTAGTCACCGACCTGTAATCGTGATATCTGTAATGGCAGTAGTACTGGGTGCAAATGTGATTATCGGGCTGACTACTGGGCCCAGTCCGATCATCCTCCTTTCGTGTGGGGCATTCGTAACGGTTCTTGTTGCAATAGCGAGACTAAGAACCAAGAGGCTGGATTTGGAGCTACCCCATATTGGTGGAATAGAGGCCCCAATAGCTATTGCAATCAGTGGGGTTGTTCTCGCTCACATCGCATCTCTACTTGGCCCCGGGGGGAGCAACCAAGATCTACTCGGAATGGCTGTAGTTGTGGTGATTGTGTTAGAATTAGTAGCAATTTCACTATTCCAACAGAAAAACATGCTAGACAGGATTCCCATTGCAATAGACTGGTTGATATTGTCCCTCTTGGTTGATCGTCTAATCGGTTCGTTGCTTTACGAATCATTGCCCTGGCCCCTCACTGTTGATCCATTCTCAGGGGGATTTTCATTGGAATGGGAAGTTCCTCTTTTCTTACTGGAAGTTGTCCTAATTATTGCAGTAATTGCCGATTTCCTGATTGATGACTTGCGTAAATCCAAGGGAAGGAGGGACATGAAGGGGGGTGCTGGCAGAGGTGGTCGGGCCATTGCGGTTGTAATTCTCTCATTTGGCCCCGCTGGAGTCTTAGCAGTCGCTAGTGCGATCGCCCAGGGGCTGAAGAGGGAGCAGCCGAGCTCGGTGGGCATCGCTATTCCGGGGATTGTCCTCGTAATGATATCCACTAGCAATTGGGACGTGTGGTTTAACCCACCCATAGGTGCATCTAGCGCAACACTGGGAGTGATTGCGATGCTGCTCTGCATATTGACCGTCCCAACCAAGAAAGGCGAGTGGTCTGCTATGTTAGCTTCTAATGGTCATCTTCTGATTGTGATTGGATTGATCGGAGGCGGGGTTGCGGGCCTCCTACCCGCTGCGCTCATCCTCATGTCAACCACGGTTTGGGTGGTTGGCATACTACAGCTGCGGAGAGGATTGCGAATTTGGGGATTGGTAGACTTGATTTTGGCTATTTTGACAGCGTTGGTGTTCTTCGGTGGTGTTCTAACCAATCCTGTATTCTTACTCGGAGGGCTAATCATTGTGGCAATCGAGTTGGGAATAGTGTCGTGGCTGGGAATAACTTACGAAAAGGAGCTAGTGAGGGACTAGTTCGCTGAATGTTCGAACTAATCAATCGTTTATTTCTTCAAACCAACTAGGCCAACGTTGATGGCAGAAGATGTTGGCAAATGAGTCATGACGCGGTCGTGGATATCGGACACACCCGACGAAGTCGAGCATCCTCCCGTGCCACTGGGTATCAATGAGATGGCTGTTCCGAGAGTGGCTATTCTCCTTTCACTATCTACGATACTGGTAATATTGCTATCCACAGCGTGGATAGGCATTAGCGCATACAGCTTCATGAGTCAACTTGAGGATTCATTTGGATCTGTTGACGAGTCTATGCTGGAGATGGATGGGAGGTGGGCTTGGGAGGTAGACCTTCTTTTCGACACCTGCGATTCTAGAGAAGATGATTGGGATTGGCCGGAAAATCTTTCCTCGCAGGATGACGTTTTCCTGTATCCTGGCGAGTTGCGGTGCGACTGGGAGCACCAGGGGTCTGGCGACAGGGCATCTGTAGCGGTGTACAATAGGGGGAATCAGACTCTTGATCTGCTTCTTGAGATTGAGGGGGCGAATGTGCTATTCTCGAGCTCGGACGACACTCAAATGCTGATTAACGAGTTTCAGGGCAATGACTCCATAATCCTAGAGATAGAGCTTACAGAGGACGTTGACGAGAGCTCTTTCACCGTTGTTGCTTCCCATGTTGCTTTGGTTTCAGCTGAGGTTAAGCTGGATGTTACGGTTTTCAAGGGAGTTGAGGAACGCGAGTTGCATTCCAAAGATGGAGATAGACTTCAGGTAAATTACAAGGTCTGGGACGCCGATACAGGTGAGCTGTTGGATGAGGGTGATCTGCTAGTAACTGCTGGTGATGACCCCAACTACATCGAAGGTTTTGGCTGGTCTGCGATAGGCCTTGACATCAATTCAGTCGCACCCGTTGGGACACCGGCGGGGTGGGGCCCGGGAACCAGTCATATCACACTCCTTCCCCCCAGCATAGCGTATGGTGGATCGGAAAGCCATGAACTGAAGAATTCATGGCTTAGGTTCGAATTAGAGGTTACGGCTATTGTTGGTGTATAATGAATAACGAGAAGAGGTTCAATACAATGTCTGAAGAAAACGGCCATGCATCGGTTATGCCCTCCCCTGAAGTGGCAAAGGAAGCGGGGAGGCGAGCGAAAGCAAAATCGTCACGAAAGGGGGACCCTTCTTTCCACATGACGGAAAGGATGAGGAGGCTTTCTACTCCATGGGGCGTGGCTTTGGCGAGAGCGGGACAGATAGACCCCAAGTCGCTTGGACCAGGGGTAATAGCAGATGTTGCAACTGGTTCTGGGATTCAGCTAATTGCTTACTCGAAGATTCTCAAGAGACCCTCATTGGGCGTAGAGATAGATGGAAACGTGGCGGTTCTATGTGCCGCAAACATGTTCGTAGCAGCGGAGTCAAATGACGTCCAGAGGTCAATGGACAGGATAGTGATCGGAGATGGTTCAGATGCTGAGGGAGTGATGACCGAGTATTGGTCCAGCCTTAGGGAAGCAGGAACTAGGGCCCACCCACCGGTAGCCATGCTGCATCTTGATCCTGCGAGGCCAATGGATGCACAGAATCACCACATTGACGAGATGGAGCCGTCACTGGGACCCGTGCTAAGTTCATGGAAGGATTATCTAGAGCCCGGGCCCAACGGGCCTTGCATTCTTCTAGACCTCTCTCCAAGGCTTGATGATGATCAACAGTCGATGATCGATGCCACGATTGAGACGTCTTTCCCAGGAATAAGGAGGACGTGGGAGTGGCTCAGCCAGGGAGGGGGGCGCGTGGATCGCCTGTCAGTCTGGTCTGGTTCTCTATCCTCAAAGAGCCCCAGGAGGTGCGTTAGAATGGGGACAAAGAAAATCATGGCAGTCATAGAGGGTAAGCCATCTATTGCTGTCGCTTCAGAAATTAGTGAGCCGCCGCCTTTCGGATCCTGGATTTCAATATTGGATCCTGTACTCCTGGAGAGTGGCTTACAGGACAACTGGATCGAGTCAGCATTAGGAGGAAGAGGGGGGAGGACCTGGCTTAGGACGAGTGGAAGAAGGCCGATCCTGATACACACGGAGCCCCTTGCCGATGACGACAATGTGATGGGATTCGTAGTTGCCACCGGACAAGTGGTCCAGCACCGGCTATCACCCCCAGAGCTTCACAGTATCGACTTGACAGCTGCCTCATTGGCTAGAAATGAAATTGGGAGCATCACCCTCAGATGCTCGCTTGATCCTGAATTGCACCCTACTTTGCAAAGGCGTTTACACAAGGCCATGAGGGACATCGAAGGTGATCGTTCATTCATGGCTGATGTCCAGCTATCCAGAGGGGAGAGTGGCCATACAGTGTATTTAATCTGCAGAGAGCCTTAATTTCCGCCCCTACGGGGCGTCCAATCGGTTCAAATAGGGAAGGTTGGTCGCCCGGATGCCTACTGGGCCACTGGGTAACCGGTGAACACGGGAGAACCGTAACATGACGACAATAGATGAAACCCAACTGGGAGATGACTTCTCTTACATCATAAGGATAGCCGATACGGACGTAGACGGGCTGCGAAAGATTTCCGTCGGTCTGTGCTCGATTAAGGGCATTGGAATGAGAACTGCTGACATGATATGCAAGATTTCTGGTATTGACGGCAGCAAACTTGGGGGTCACCTCACTGATGAGGAGCAGGAAAGCCTTCGATCATCCATAGGCGACTACGCTACTGAAATGCCTTGGTGGTTGATGAACAGACAAAGGGACCTAGAGTCTAATGAAGACGCCCATATCGTAGCAATGGAGGTCACAATGACACACAAGGATGACATTGCCAGACTTGCAGGAATTAAGACCTACAGGGGAATAAGACACAGGAGTGGTCACAAGGTACGTGGCCAGAGGCTTCGAAGCAATGGAAGAAAGGGTGGGGCACTGGGTGTCCAGAGGAAGAAGTGAGGTGATTAGATGGGAGATCCTAAGTTTGCAAGACCAAAGACACAGACGCCAACACACCCCTGGAAGCAGGCCCGAATTGAAGAAGAGCATGCTCTCAAAGAGAAATACGGTCTGAAGAAGGTCGGAGGAATGAGGGAAATCTGGAGAGAGAAGTCAGCCCTAAGGAGACATAGGAATCAGGCGATGAAGCTGATTGGCAGGGTCGATACCTCTGAAGGCCACTACTCTAGGGAAAAGGACGACTTGCTCGCCTCACTTACTAGGAAGGGCCTTCTTTCAGATGGTTCGAGCTTGGATAACATTCTACAGATCGACGTTGAATTAATGCTTGCGAGAAGGCTTCAATCGCAGGTTTACTACAAGGGACTTGCTCCTTCTATGAGGGCTGCAAGGAATCTTATCGTTCACGGGCACATCTCCATTGGAGATCAGAAAATGACCGTTCCTGGGTACCACGTCTTGAGGGAGGAGGAGGAAATGCTTCGTTACACCAGCGGTTCGAAGTACGAGAATCCGAGCCACCCCTTCAGGGAGGAGTTGGAGAAGCTGAGAGCCACTGTTGACGCATCGGAAGATGAGGCCTCAGAAGTAGGCGGACCGGTTCAGGTAGCTGGTGACTTTGTTGAAGACATCAAAGCGGCAGAGGCAGAGGCTCCGACAATCGAGGACACCATTCCAGGAGGTGACAACTGATGCCCCACAAGGCAGTTCTACACATCTACACCACGCACAATAACGTGCTTATGACGGCTACAGACCTCACAGGATCAGAAACTATCTGCAAGGTCTCCGGAGGGATGGTTACCAAGGGCGGTTCCGAGAAATCTAGCGGCTTCGCATCAATGAGGGCAGCCGAGAGGATGGCTGAGATGCTTGTTGAAAAGGACTTCAATCAGGTGATTGTGAAGTACAGGGGAGCCGGCGGAAACCGCTCTCACAGTGCTCCCGGGGCAACTTCTGCTATCAGAGCTCTGACACGTGCTGGAATGCAAATCACAAGAATAGAGGACGTTACTCCCATACCCACTGATGGTACCAAGGCAAAGGGAGGGCGACGCGGTAGACGCGTTTGAGGTGATTGAAATGGTTAAGGTAAAAATTCTGAAGGAAGATGAGGAGAGGATCAAAGTGCTCCTAACAGGCACCGACCGCGCTTTCGTTAACGCGATTAGAAGGACGTTGATGTCGGACACGCCAAAGATGGCGATCGATACTGTGAGATTCGTAAAGAAGACTGAGGAAGATGGAGATATGCTCTGGGAAACCGATGGGCCACTTCCCGATGAGGTGATTGCTCAGAGGCTAGCAATGGTTCCAATCCCGACCAAGCATGATGAGTTCTACTTCCAAGACGAGTGCCCCAACTGCTCGGAAATGGTAGAGGATGACAGGGGGTGCGCTATTTGCACAATGTTGTACTACTGCCAAGTAAAGGGTTCTGAGGAGGGTACTTGGGTTACCGCTGGAGATCTGAACTTCCTTGGGGACGCCGATGGTTTCATTCCATCAAAGTATCAACCCATACCCATTACCAAGCTCTTCAAGGGGCAAATGATTGAGTTCTCTGCGACAGCAGTCATGGGACGTGGCAGAGATCACGTGAAGTGGTCTCCAGTAAGCGGGGTTACATTCAATCCACGGCAAGTTGGTGTAATCAATGTGAAGTCCAGAGCTAAGGTTCTATGGGACTTAGGCCTCAATATCAAGGCCAAGGACTTCAAGGACGGGCGACTTGAGGATATTGAGATGGTGGAGACCTTGAGGTCGGACCTCAATCACGTTGGTTCAGGAACAGAGGAGTCTAGAGAATTCAAGGACGCAGTGGAATTAGAAGACGTGGCCGGCGAGTTCATCCTTCAGTTCGAAACCGATGGTTCGATGACTCCAAGAGTGGCCTTTGAAATGGCTATATCTGAGCTTTCTGGAAGGTTTGGCGGCATCCAAGAAGACCTGAAGGCAGTTCTCTGAATTAGATACCAGTTTATTTCCCTGTTTTTTACAGGGATGTAGCATGACGGACATCCTGGGACGCGGAGAGTGTGGGTCTCACGTGACTCTTCTTTTCTCGATAGCCGATAGTTCAGAAGATATTGTTCAACAGGGTAGCCTTGGCTCTGGCCTGTGTCTCGAAGCTGGTTCTGAGGTGGTGGCCAGAGGTTGGGAGGGAGATGGTTCCCTCTCGATCAGATTCCTAGGGAGGGGAGGTGAAGCGGGCTTGTACGAAGAAGTAGTTAGTACACTATCAGAGTTTATTCCTGAAGTAAATGAGTTTGATTGGGAGATTACAGTCAAGCTGAAGGTTCCCGTCGGTCAAGGATTTGGGATGTCCGCTTCCGGGGCAATCTCGGCGACGATGGCAATGCAACGTGCCATGGGGATGCCTTACGAGGAGAGCCTGAGAAGATCACACCTAGTGGCGCATATCGTGGATAGGAAGCAATCTAGCGGCTTGGGAGACGTTTCTGCGCTTTCCGCCGGAGGAGTTGAGTTACGTCTTTCACCGGGTTCACCTTACAACGGGCACCTATTGGAAAGTGGCCCCGGAGAGGCAGTCGGCTGGTCAAATGGAATGGAGGTTGTCCTAGCTTGGGGGGAAGGTCCGGGAAGCCATACCTCAACCTACATCGACGATCCTGATTGGAAGGTTTCCATTTCTCATGCCGGAAACGAGCAGTTGGCCGTTCTCTCAGAAGGGGATTGGAACAATGGCAAATGGCCCGAACTCATCGAGGCCGCGATTAGATTCTCACAAAGGAGCGGCCTTAGCGATGAGCCTGGAAGATCTTCGGTTCTTGATAGTGCGAGAAGTGCAATTTCAAGATGTGGGATGGATGATCTCGTAGTGCCACTTCTATGCATGCTTGGCGAAAGTGTTGTCATTGTTCCTTGTAGACTAGAAGATATTGACTTCGAATTGAGTGATTTGCTTTCTTCGCTTGAGGAAGAGGGCCTCTCAGGTTGCATCACCAAGGTCAATGAATCATCATGAGTTCTTTGACTTCTCATGGAACTCGTCCAGCAATGTGAGGTCCAATGGACTTGCATCCAACTGCTCTGCACCCATAATTCTCAATCCACCGCAGAATCCGTGCCTGTACACTATGGCACCATGGCCATATTCGGCGACATATCTGTCAACTTGCTTCTGTGTCTTCTTCCTAGGGAATTTTAGATCCGCCCCGAAGAAGTGCTTAGCGTCAATCCATGCACAGGGAACTCCGTTTATCCGGACGTCATCAATCATCAATAAGTCCGGAGTTATGATTGCCCTTCCTTCTGCTCTCTTCTGCTCTGCCATTAGATCGTCTTGAGTTCTGTATCTAACGCCTATAGAATCAAAATAAGCATAGAGCACATCCTCGAAAACCATTGAAGCCTGATGGGTTTCATCTTGATTTACTGAGCTTACCCTATCCAGAGATTCAGCTAGTTCGAACTGTTCGCGGTCCCTCTTCTTGAGTCGTGATGGCTCCTTCAATGACTCCTTGATCCTGTTCTTGGACCAGCCCCTTCCTGTAAGAATGGCTCTGAATGTGTTAACCGGGGGGGCATCAAACCTCTTGGAGAGAGAGATGACATCCTCGCCAGAGTCGTAACGCCTGTTGAGTTCGTTAGATCTTCTCATCAGTTTGTGGTGTGAGTAAACGCTCTTCTCCTGATTCAATGCATTCCTCAATGAAAGGGCTTGCTCAAGGGAGATTGGTAGATCTGAGATTTGATCAGCTATCTCGTCGACCCTCTCTTGGGGGAGAAAACCGAACTCGCCACGACGCATGATTATCTCGCCGGCCTGTTTCTGAACTTCCTTTGGAACTTCGTTCAGAGGCCAATTTACTTCGATTGTCTTTGGCGGGGGGTCTATCTCAGTGGGAAATCCGATTGGGGCGGGATTTGCGTTGAACCTTGCCAATGCTCTCTTCACAGAATCTGATTGCTTGTCCGCCACTTGCTCCTTGGGAGGGTTTTCCCCGCCCCCGGATTTACGACGACCTCTTCGACGACCTCTTCGTC
>Ga0208410_1000075_pt1 | contig 55796 bp, 51 predicted proteins | sample ETN02SmetaG_3_FD_185787 | JGI IMG/M metagenome (GOLD analysis project Ga0208410, IMG submission 185787) | Marine microbial and viral communities from oxygen minimum zone, Eastern Pacific Ocean - ETNP2014F10-02SV257 (SPAdes) (version 2) | ecosystem: Environmental > Aquatic > Marine > Oceanic ... | reverse complement strand
TTTAAATTTTCAACAACCTTTAGCACTTCATCGGTTTTCACTCCAGCTACATAGGGTTTAGCAAATTGCCTAACAAACCACTTAGGGAGAAATTGCATAAGCTTTGCAAATATTGTATTTATAAAATTCATAAGCAGGAAGAATCTAATCTCTGATTGCATTTGACAACAAACGTATTTAGATAATAGTTTACTGACCACCTAAAAAAACATGATAAAACTACCAAGTTTATCTTGACCATCCTTTAGCAAAAGCTCTAAATTAGTAGTCTTTAAATAAGTTAATTATTTATGTATCGCGACTTCGGAACAATATTTGTTTTTATTTTTATAGGTATAGTATTGATATACCTGCCATTGTTAATTCAAAAGCTTATTGCTCCAAATAATCCTAATCCAGACAAGCAAGCAACTTATGAATGTGGTGAAGAATCTGAGGGATCAGCTTGGGTTCAATTTAATATACGTTTTTACGTTGTAGCGTTAATCTTCCTTATTTTTGATGTAGAAGTTGTATTCTTATTTCCATGGGCTATTGTGTTTAACGAATTAGGCCTTCTTGCTTTTATAGAAATGGGAATTTTTCTTTTAATATTGCTTATTGGTTTAGCCTATGTATGGAAGCGCTCTGATTTAGATTGGGTAAAATATAATGTTAGATATGGTCGAGGTCGCTACTCAAGTTTAATTCCAAATACAAATAATTCTAAGGATAAGTAATGGGTTTATTGGAAAATAAGTTTCAAGATAATGTTGTGGTTGCATCACTTGACAAAATATTAGGCTGGGCAAGATCAACATCGCCATGGTATTTTCAATTTGGACTTGCATGTTGTGCCATTGAAATGATGTCATCAGCTGCAAGCAGGCATGACCTTGAGCGAATTGGCATGATGCCACGCTCCTCACCTAGACAAGCAGATGTAATGATAGTTGCTGGCACTGTTACTATGAAGATGGCTTTAAGGGTAAAAAAGTTATACGAACAAATGGCTGACCCAAAATACGTTATATCTATGGGAAGTTGCGCTACAAGTGGAGGTCCATATTGGCAGCACGGATACCATGTTTTAAAAGGCGTTGATTTAGTTGTTCCTGTTGATGTTTATGTTCCAGGATGTCCTCCTAGACCAGAAGCTTTAATCGAAGGTTTGTTAAAATTGCAGGAGAAAATTCAAACTGAACGTCCCCTTACAAGAAAGCTCGCATGACGCCTGAGCAAATTAAAGAGAGAATCTCTGACCAATTTAAGAATTCAGTTATTACAAATGAAAGTCTGGGGGAGCACCAAGTTGAAATTAATGGTGAAGATTGGCTGAATATCGCTACTTTTATGAAAAATGATCCGAAACTTTCATTTGATCAATTGGAATGTATTACCGGAATAGATACAGGTGAAGAAGGGCCTTTGCAAACGCATTATAATTTCCATTCTATGGAGCATCGCCATAAAATTGAAGTAGTGATTAGTCATGATAGAAAAGACCCTAAGGTATCTTCAATAGAGCAAGTATGGCGAATTGGAGACTGGTTTGAGCGAGAAACATATGATATGTTTGGCATTGAATATACTGGTCATCGAGATTTAAGAAGAATATTGTGTCCTGATGATTGGGAAGGGTGGCCACTTAGAAAAGACTATGAAGGCCAGGAGTCTTTTCATGGAATAGTTGTTCCAAAGATAAAGGAAGAAGAGGGATGGGAGTAGTACAGGGCGATCAAATGGTTTTGAATATTGGACCTCAGCATCCAAGTACTCACGGTGTTTTGAGGCTTGAAGTTACCACTGATGGTGAAATCGTTTCAAAAATTACTCCTCACTTAGGATATTTGCATCGCTGTTTTGAAAAACACGCTGAAAATGTTACCTATGAGCAAGTTATTCCTTTTACTGATAGGTGTGATTATCTGGCTTCAATGAATAGCAATTTTGGCTATGTTGTAGCTATGGAAGAGCTTATGGATATTGAAATTTCTGAAAGAGTTCAATATATAAGAGTGATAATGGCCGAATTGAATAGAATTGCCAGTCATCTTCTGGCTCTTGGTGTTTATGGTTTAGATATTGGCGCATTTACTCCATTTTTATACATGCTTAGAGATCGTGAGCGCATCTTAGATATATTTGAATATACATGCGGCGCAAGGCTGTTATATAATTACATGTGGATTGGAGGTGTATCGCATGACCTACCAAAAGATTTTGTTAAAATATGCGTTGAATTTTTAGATTATTTTGAGCCCCAAATTGAGGAATATAATAACCTTCTTACCTTCAATAAAATTTTTATTGAGCGCACTGCAGATGTAGGAGTTATTCCTGCTGAAGTTGCTGTAAGTTACGGTGTATCAGGTCCAAACCTAAGAGGTTCGGGTGTCAAATGGGATGTAAGAAAAGATGAACCTTATTCTATATATGATCGTTTTGATTTTGACATACCTACTGGTTCAGGTGAATTTGGAACATTAGGGGATTGTTTCGATAGGTATTGGGTTAGAATGCTTGAAGTTACACAGAGCGTACGTATTATTAGACAAGCACTAAAAGATTTGCCTGGGGGAGATGTATTTGAGACAATGCCAAAGAAAATTCGACCTCCAGTTGGCTCTGTATACAGAAGAACTGAAAGCCCTAGGGGTGATCTTGGTTATTATATTGTAAGCGATGGAACTCCATCACCCACTAGAGTTAAAATGCGTTCCCCTGCATTTACAGCCCTCTCGTGCTTAGATGAGGTTTCAAGCGGGTGGATGATTTCAGACGTGCTTGCTATACTTGGAAGCTTAGATATTGTTTTAGGAGAGATCGATAGATGACAGTTGATTATCTTATTGAGTTATTTTCTAAGCTATTCGATTCACCCTTTATATCATTTATATTAGCTGTTTCAATTGCGGGGATACCACTTTTTGTATTGATGGCTCTTAATGCGACTGTTGCTGTATATGTTGAGCGCAAGGTCTCAGCTTTCATGATGGATCGCATTGGGCCAATGGGGCAGGGCCCCGGGTTACACGCTGGCCCTTGGGGAGTCCTTCAGACAATAGCTGATGCCGTTAAGCTGTTAATTAAAGAGGATACTATACCCTCTTCAGCTGATAAATTACTATTTAAAGTTGCTCCATTTATAATTTTTATAGGAGCATTTCTTGGTATTGCTGTGCTCCCATTTAGTTCTGTTATTCAAGTTGTAGATATAAACATTGGTGTTTTTTATATCATCGCAGTTGGTTCTGTAGGTGTGCATGGTATTGTTATGGCAGGGTGGGCATCAAATAATAAATGGTCTTTGTATGGAGCGATGAGGTCTGCTGCTCAGATTATCAGTTATGAGATTCCTGCAGGTTTATCAATAATCATCCCTATTATGATGACCGGCACAATGAACCTTCAATCAATGATCGAATTTCAATCTGGATCCATATGGGGTATTCTTCCTAACTGGATCATATTTAACAACCCTTTTAGTTTTTTGGCTTTTTTCATTTTTTTTATTAGCGCTGTAGCTGAAACAAACCGTACACCATTCGATATTCCTGAAGCTGAGTCTGAGCTAGTAGCAGGATGGATGACAGAATATTCTGGTTTTCGATGGGCAGTATTTTTCTTAAGTGAATATGCAAACATGTTTGTTGTAAGCGGTCTTGCAGCGGCAGGTTTTCTAGGGGGCTGGTTGAGCCCTATTCCAGGCCTATTTAATTCACCAATATGGGGTCTTTTCTGGTTTTTTAGTAAAATTATATTTTTAATTTTTGTAATGATGTGGTTTAGGTGGACTTTCCCAAGATTAAGAGTTGATCAGTTGATGCATGTTTGTTGGAAGGTTTTCATACCCATCGCAATGCTAAATATTTTTGGAGTTGGAATTTGGAAACTAATTATTGGATAACAAATGTCTAGATACTTAACCAACATATATGATACCGTAAACACGCTTTGGACTGGCATGCAGATAACTTTCCGTCATATGATGAATATTAGAAGAGATAATGTTACTCTGCAATACCCGGAAGAACGCTGGCCTAGACCTGAAAGAAATATCGGTTTTAATCATGAAGATTATAATGTTATTCGTTCTCGGCTTCATGTAGATATTGATGATTGTATTGGTTGTTATAGATGTGAAAGAGCATGCCCTGTTGATTGTATAAAGATTGAAACGATTAAGTCTGATAGAGGTGAGGATATTCCAAAAGTAAATCATACGGGCGTAACCTCTAATGGAACAAAAAAAGGCTTTGTAGTGAGTAGATTTACCATAGATATGTCTGAGTGTTGTTACTGCAATTTGTGCACTTACCCGTGTCCAGAAGAATGTATTTTTATGGTTGGTGGCCCAAATAGCTCAAAGCACCCAATAGACTATGAATTTTCTGAAACTGATAGAAAAGATCTTATTTATCAATTTGCAAAAAAACTCACTCCTAAGCAAAAAAGTGGACTATCTCCAATCGAAAAAAAGGCTGAGGCTTAATGGCTGATATTACATTTTGGTTTATTTCAGCTCTAACGGTTATATCTGCATTTTTTGTGGTATCAAGCAAGAGCTTGCTTTATTCAGCCTATTCATTGCTTGTAACTTTTTTAGGTGTAACAGCGCTTTATGTATTTTTATGGGCTGATTTTTTAGCAGTGGTTCAAGTGGTCGTTTATGTTGGAGGTATACTAGTCTTAATTATTTTTGGTATTATGCTTACAAATAAAATTTCTTCAGTAAATATTAGCCATACCTCTGTTCAAAAAAGAGTTGGTGCAGTTGTAGTGCTTGGTTTTTTTGGGGCCTTAAGCTATGTAATGATAAATACTCCATGGATACAGCTCCCAAATAGCGAACCTCTTGAAACTACTCGATCAATCGGTAGATTATTAATGATTGATTACCTTTTACCTTTTGAAGCAGCCTCATTTTTATTGCTTGGGGCTTTAATAGGCGCAACAACCCTTTCAAGGAAAGATGATTAGTGGAAAATCTTAGTAATTATTTAGTGATAAGCTCTATCCTTTTTTCGTTAGGGCTCTTTGGAGTTGTTACTAGAAGAAATGGCGTAGCTGTTCTTATGGGTATAGAGCTAATTCTAAATGCTGCTAATCTAAATTTTTTAGCTTTTGCAAGATTTGGTGGAATGAATATGTCTGGTCATGTTTATGCGTTGTTTGTCATAGTGCTTGCGGCAGCAGAAGCAGCAGTGGCACTAGCAATTATAATAAATATCTTTAACAACTTTAATACTATCAATATCGATGATGTAAGCGAGATGAAACAATGATCTCGAGTAATTTTATTACCAATGCATGTTTATTAATTTTATTTTTACCTCTAGCTGCTTTTATTGTTAATATTTTCTTTGGAAAGCGCTTACCAAGACAAGGTGATTGGGTCTCAATTAGTGCAATTATTTTAACGCTAATTCTTTCATTGTCTCTCTTTGTGGGAATGCTATCTAACTGGGATTACAAATTTTCACATGAAATCTATTTTTCATGGATAGACTTAGGTGCATTTAAGATTGATCTCGGGTTTTGGGTTGACAATATAACGATAGTAATGCTACTTGTTGTTTCGCTGATCTCATCTATGACACATATCTTTTCTCTTGAGTATATGAAAGGAGATATTCGATATAATCGATACTATGCATATCTAGGCCTATTTACCTTTTCGATGAATGGAATTGTCTTAGCAAACAATCTAATGTCCTTATACATTTTTTGGGAGCTCGTAGGGGTAAGCTCCTATCTTTTGATTGGGCATTGGTTTGAAAAAAACTCTGCTGCAGATGCTAGTAAAAAAGCTTTTTTAACGAACCGTGTTGGAGATATAGGCTTCTTTATTGGTATAATGTTAATGTTTACGGCAATTGGGTCATTTAATTTCCAGCAAATATTCGCTGGAGTGTCAAATAGTATGATTTCTGGATCGCTTTTGACTTTTGCTGGCCTGGGTTTATTTATGGGTGCCGTTGGAAAGTCTTCGCAGTTTCCACTGCATATCTGGTTACCTGATGCAATGGAGGGTCCGACACCTGTTTCAGCGTTAATGCACGCTGCCACAATGGTTGCTGCTGGAGTTTATCTTACTGTTAGGCTTTTTCCTATTTTTACTACTGAAGCGCTATTGGTTATTGCTTATATAGGTGGTTTTACAGCGATTTTTGCAGCAACAATCGCAATTACACAGAATGACATCAAAAAGGTTTTAGCGTATTCAACTGTTAGTCAGTTAGGTTATATGATTTTAGCTGTTGGCGTAGGTAATTATACTGCAGCATTTTTTCATCTACTAACGCATGCTATGTTTAAAGCTTGTCTATTCTATGGCTCAGGTTCAGTTATTCATGCCATGCATCATTCTCTACATGAACTTCATGATCATGATACAGATCCTCAGGATATGAGAAATATGGGGGGCTTTAAAGATAAAATGCCAATTACAAGCCTAACAATGACAATTGCTACCCTTGCTATTGCAGGTGTTCCATTATTTTCAGGTTTTTTATCCAAAGATGCTATTTTAGCTGGAACCCTATATTTTGTAGATCATCATCCAGAACATTGGATTTTAGCATTTTTCGGATTTGGGGCTGCCGCAATTACAGCATTTTACATGTTTAGGTTGATCTTTTTAACTTTTTATGGGAAACCTAAAATGCCTAAAGTCTTTAAAGGGATTCATGAATCGCCAAAGGTTATGACATATCCTTTAATAATTTTAGCAGCGTTGAGCTTTTTTATATTTTATACCCTTCCATACTTTAATCCTTTTGCAGACTATGGGTGGTTTACAAAATTAATTAAGGCAACTAATTCAGTTGTTCCTGGCAATCCTACTGCTAAGGAAATTTATGATGGAGTTCATCATGCCCACTATACTGCAATGGCTTTATCACTTATTGTTGCTTCGCTTGGCATCGGATTGTCATTTTTGATGTACTTTAAAAAGAAATTTTCACCTGAAAGCTGGGCAAAAAGATTCGGTGTACTTTACAAACTTTCATTGAATAAATATTATTTTGATGAGAATTATAATAGATTTTTATATCAGCCATTTCTAAAACTCTGCAATACTATTGCCTATATTGATTGGGATTTGTATGATAAGTATTTTATAAATGGATTTGGGTATATCACAAAATTACTATCAAAAATAACCGGTCGCCTTGATTACGATGGGCTTGACCAAACTTTGGTTGATGGTATTGGAAGAACAGCGAATAGTGCCGGTAAGAATTTAAAGACAGTGCAGACTGGTCGATTACAAAACTATATGCTTTTTGCACTGATTGGTGTCATAATAATTTTGGTTTTTCAAATAACCTAGCGACTTTACAAAGGAAAAGATATGGATCATTTACTCAGTTGGATCATTTGGCTACCTGTCATTGGTATGGGCGTCATAGCATTTATTCCAAGAGATAGATCAAGCTTAATCAAACAAACTGCGGCATTAGTGTCTGGTATTCAGCTGTTATTAGCTGTATATCTATGGAGTGTCTTTGATGCAAGTAATGGAAATTTACAATTTATGGAGCGAGCAGAATGGATACCTTCATTTAATATCACATATATTCTAGGGGTTGATGGATTAAGTCTTCCTATGGTATTCCTTATGGCTCTTATTGGATTTATTGGAATATTTGTTAGCTGGAACATCTCAAATGCTGTAAAAGGCTATTTCTCATTATTTCTTCTTTTAAATACTGGAGTAATGGGAGTCTTTCTTGCGTTAGACTTTTTTCTATTTTACATTTTTTGGGAAGTCATGTTGCTTCCTATGTACTTCCTGATTGGCATGTGGGGAGGACCGCAGCGTGAATACGCTGCAATCAAATTCTTCCTTTATACTCTTGCAGGTTCCGTATTAATGCTTATTGCAATATTGGCTCTTTATTTTACATGTGGCAATACGTTTGACATGCTTCTGTTGATGGAGAGAGCCCCCATTGCGCTTGATGGTATGTTATGGTGGGGAATGAGTGCAATTAAAGTAATATGGGTTCTGCTATTTATAGGCTTTGCTATCAAGGTCCCTGTTTTTCCATTCCATACTTGGCTTCCATTAGCTCACGTAGAAGCTCCAACTGCTATTTCAGTTATACTTGCAGGCGTACTGCTTAAGTTGGGTGTTTACGGAATGCTTAGAATAAACTACACAATGCTGCCGGATGGGGTATTTTGGTTTGCTGGTGCGCTTGCAGTCCTTGGTCTGATTAATGTGATTTGGGGTGCAATGTGTGCTCTTGCACAAAAAGACTTAAAAAAATTAGTAGCCTACTCATCAGTAAATCATATGGGATATACTTTACTTGGTATGGCTGCTGTTATTGCTGCATCAGAAATGAATGGATCTAATCTAATTAGCGCTCAAGCAGGGGTAGGTGGTGCAGTATTTCAAATGTTTAACCATGGTACAATATCAGCAATGTTATTTATTTTAGTTGGAGTTATTTATGATAGAGCGCATCATAGAGACATTGAAGGATTTGGAGGTCTTGCTTCTCAGATGCCTATATATACAGCATTTGTTGCAGTTGCTTTTTTTGCAGGATTAGGATTACCAGGTTTTAGTGGTTTTGTAAGTGAAGCTATGATATTTATTGGTGCTTTCCCAGTATTTAGAACTGTTGTCATTATTTCAACTTTAGGTATACTATTAAATGCTGCCTACTTTTTGTGGGCTTTTCAAAGAATGTTTTTTGGTCCTGCAAATGAAAAATATAATGAGATACCTGAAATTAACAGGAGAGAAATTTTAACCTTACTTCCTCTTGCAATCATTACTCTTATACTCGGGGTTTACCCTAGACCATTTTTAGATTTAATTGCATCTACGCTTAACGTGTTAATTGAATCTGTTGTAATGTATGGCGGTATCGCTCAGGTAATACAGTAGGTATCAATGAATAACTTAAATAGTTTAGTATTTTTTTGGCCTGAACTGCTATTGAGCGGAACAATACTCGTTGCAATCTTAGCTGATCTTTTTTACCTCAAAAAAGATTCATTCAAGGTTGCATACTGGTCTCTTGGCGGAATGTTTTTGACATATATTGCTATTAGGCTTCAGGATATTGAACCTACAAGTCTTTTTATGAATACTGTTGCTCATGACCCATTTTCTCAGTTTTTTAAAATTTTAATACTTTTTTCTACAGCTATAGTAATGTTGATGAGTCTTGTATCGGGAGAATTAAGAAAGTATAGAATAGGTGAGTATTTTAGTATAATGACTATTATGACTTTTGGTTTATTTTTAATGTCATCATCAATTGATATTTTGATGGTCTATTTATCTATTGAAATTGTTTCAATCATGTCCTTCTTTCTTGCTGGTTATTTAAAAAGAGATTCATTAAGCAATGAAGCTTCATTGAAGTATGTTATTTATGGGGCTTTTTCATCAGGAATTATGCTTTACGGCTTAAGTATACTTTTTGGACTTACTGGAACTACCAATTTCTTTGAAATGCAAAAAGCAATTTCTATGCTAGGGGTAGAGTCAAATTTTGCACTTATTCTTTCTGCTGTATTCATTCTTGTTGGATTTGGTTATAAGATATCTGCCGTTCCTTTCCATTTCTGGACTCCAGATGTTTATGAAGGATCTCCTACGACAATTACCGCTTATCTTTCAATAGCGCCTAAGGCAGCTGGATTTGCTCTAATGTTGCGTTTTTTTAATCAAGTTTTTGGTGGAATGTCAGAAAATGTCTCTGCTTCATGGTCAGCTATCAATGGTTTGCCATGGCCAGAATTAATTGCTGCATTATCTGCAGCAACAATGACCGTTGGCAATCTTGTAGCTATACAGCAAAGCAATGTCAAAAGAATGCTGGCTTATTCGAGCATTGCGCATGCAGGGTATATGATGATGGCTCTTCCGATGATGTCAAATTCTTCTATTGAGGGTATTATGATGTACCTGATCATGTATTTATTTATGAATCTTGGTGCATTTTTTGTCGTTATTTATGTTAAAGATCAAACTGGAGGGGAAGAATTTAATAATTTTGATGGTCTAGGCTGGAAAATGCCTTATATAGCTATCCCCATGACTCTATTTATGGTTGCGCTTACAGGCCTACCTCCAACTGCAGGATTTGTAGGAAAATTTTATATTTTTGCCGCAGTAATTGAATCAGGTTCCAAATTTTATTGGTTAGCATTTGTGGGTGTAATAAACAGTGTTATATCTCTTTATTACTATATTAGAGTAGTAAAGCATATGTATCTATTGGGTGAGCGTAGCGATGAATTTATCAACCCATCTTCTAAGTTAGTTTTGGGCCTTCTAATGATTTTAGCCGTACCAAGTTTTGTTTTTGGTTGGTATTTCAGTCCAATAGCTGAATGGATTTCTAGATCAACGATTATGTTTCAGGGTATGTAGGAAAGATTTAGGGGAATAGACTTTTGGCTGATATAAACATTTTTAAAGGTCATGATATTCAGATTGCTGGAATGCCAAGCACTGATCTTCATACAGCTGATAGCCCCAAGTCCGTTGCTATTAAACCTTATCAATTTAAAGGAATAAAGCCTAAGCTCCTTATTAAAGAAGGAGATTCGGTAAAAATTGGTACCCCTATTTTTAAATGTAAGGCGAACGAGCAACTTATCTTTCCATCTCCAGGATCTGGGAAGATAAAAGAAATTCAATACGGGGAGAGAAGGCGTATTGAAAAAATTGAGATTGATGTATCCAATGAAGAAGTTTATGAAAAAAGCGATTCATTTAAATTAGCTAAAATTGATGAATTAGATTTTAATAATACAATGTCAAGGCTTGTAGATGGATGCCTTATGCCTTTCATTCGTCAAAGACCTTTTAACAAGATTGCTGACCCTAAAAATCCTCCTAGGGATATTTTTATTTCTGGATGGAATACAGCTCCTCTATCTGTTAATCTAGATTTGGCATTAAGAGGTCGCCGATCACAGTTCCAAGCAGGAGTATCGGTTTTAGATAAGATATCTAAAGGCAATGTCCATCTGTCTTATTATGAGAATTCAGTTTCAGAGACGCTCATTGATCTTGATAATGTGGTTAGTCATACAATTCAAGGCCCTCACCCTGCCGGTAATGTTGGCGTACAGATACACCATATTGCACCTCTAGGTCCCAACGATCATGTGTGGATTGTCAATGCTCAAGATGTCGCTCGAATAGGTAATTTTTTCCTGACAGGCGAACTTGACATGTCTTTAATTATTACAGTGGGTGGTCCAAGCGTTTTGAAGCCAAGACATGTAAAGTCTCGGATAGGAGCCCATGTATCATCTTATGTGGCAAACAATATAAAAGATGGTAATCAGAGAATTGTATCTGGTGATGTTTTAACTGGTAAAAAAATAGATTCCGAAGGTTTCTTAGGGTTTTACGATTCTTCTATAGCAGTTATACCTGAAGGCGGAGATCGAGAATTTATTGGAATGCTAAGACCGGGTAGTGCATCATCTAGATATAGTTTAACAAATGCTTTTCTAGGAACCTTAAAAGGTGGGTATGATTTTAATACACTAAAAAATGGGAGCGAAAGGTATATGGTTCCTATAAATTCATGGGAAGAAGTTCTTCCTATGGATATACTGCCCAACCCTTTATATAGAGCTATACTTGTTGAGGATATTGAAGAGATGGAGCAATTAGGAATTTATGAATGCGATGAAGAGGATTTTGCTCTTTGTAGTTTTGCCTGTCCAAGTAAAATTGACCTTGGTAAAACAATTAGAGATGGATTGGATCTGATTGAGAGCGAATCTTAAATGTTAAAATTTCTTCAAAGAATTCTTAATAAATCAAAGCCTCATTTTGAAAAAGGAGGTAAGCTTGAAAGGTTGTATCCTGTTTTTGAAGCAACAGATACTATATTATTTTCAACTGATGAGGTAACTGAATCTGGACCGCATATTCGTGATAGTATTGATACTAAAAGAATAATGATCTTGGTAGTAATTTCATTAATACCTATATATATATTTGGCGCAGCTAATGTTGGATATCAAAATGCGGTTGCTTTTGAGCTTGAAAGATCTTTTCTGCAAAATTTTTGGAATGGTTTTGCAAAAATCCTTCCAATAATAGCAGTAACCTTTGCTTCGGGAGCATTCTGGGAGTTGCTTTTTGCGATAACTAGAAAACATCCTATTAGTGAAGGGTTCTTAGTCACCTGCGCTTTAATTCCCTTAACAATGCCTCCAGGTATCCCATTATGGCAAATTGCAATTGCAACTTCATTTGGGATAGTAATAGGTAAGGAAATTTTTGGTGGGGTTGGTATGAATATTTTTAATCCAGCACTTTTGGCAAGAGTTTTTATTTTCTTTACATACCCAACAAAGATTTCAGGTGATAAGGTATGGGTTGTTGGACCAGATGGTTATTCAGGGGCAACTGCTTTAGCGGTTCCGGCTAGTGAGCAAAGTCAGAATGCTGTTGCTTTATTGGAAAATGTCAGTCAATTTGATTTTTCATGGTGGAATTTATTTTGGGGATGGATACCTGGTTCTATTGGAGAAACAAATAAATTTCTGATCATAGTAGGCGCATTATTTTTAATGTATGTGAAAATAATTAACTTTCGCGTTGTTTTTGGCGCAGTAATTGGACTTGTCTCAACTGCGGTATTAACGAATTTATTTTCTCCTTATTCTACAAATACAATGTTTTCAATACCGCCTCACTTCCATTTAGTAATGGGAAGTTTTTTATTTGGAACTGTATTTATGGCAACTGAGCCAGTTACCGGGTGCCATACTAATCAAGGTAGATGGATATATGGAATTATCTTTGGATCTCTAACCGTAATTATCAGATCAATCAATCCCGCATACCCTGAAGGTGTCATGCTTTCAATTTTGTTTGTGAATGCTTTTGCTGCACTCATCGATTGGTTTGTTATACAGTCAAATATAAAAAGAAGGGCTGCGCGACATGCATAGTAATAGATATACAATAATATTTACTATGTTAATAACTACGATTCTTGCATTCGTATTATCGTCAGTTTATTCCTCCTTGGAAGAACAAACCGAAAGAAATTTTCAGGCTGATATTAAAAAAAATATACTTAGCTCACTTGGGTTTACCCCTGATAAAGACTCACCATGGACTACAGAGAATGTAGAGAAGATTTTTAAAAATTCAATAATATCAATTGTAATCGATAAAAATGGTGATATTGTCCCAGAAATGTTCCCTGAAGATATAGATCCTAAAATTCATAAAAATGTTTACCCACTCTATAAAAAAATGATCAATGGCAAAGTTGATGGTTTTGCTATTCCTATTTCTGGAAAAGGATTATGGGGAACCATGTATGGTTATTTTGCTATTGAGCCTGATGGCGCAACAGCTAAAGGTATTACTTTTTATAAACATGTTGAAACTCCTGGCCTGGGAGCAGAGGTTGATAAGCCCTGGTTTCAGCAGAACTATCAAGGTAAAAAATTTATCGATGAAAATGGAGCACTTATTGGAATTCAAACGGTTAAAGGTAAGGTTGATGAATCTTCAGACGAAGCATATCATCAGGTTGATGGTATTTCAGGTGCGACTATTACTTCTAGAGGGTTAAATAAATTTTTATTAAAGGATCTACAGATTTATAACCCATATTTAGTAAGAATTAGAAAGAACTATAACAGCTAATGGCACTACTAAGTAAAACATCTAAGGCCGCAGTATCGGATCCATTAATGAGCAATAACCCTATAAGCTTACAAGTCCTTGGAATATGTTCAGCGCTCGCAGTAACCACTAAATTAGATATAGCATTTGTTATGACCTTAGCGGTCATTGCTGTATTGTGCGTTTCAAATACGGTTATCTCATTATTGAGAAATATGATACCTTCTAAAGTAAGAATAATTGTGCAATTATCAGTAATTGCATCTATGGTTATCTTAACAGATCTCATCCTACAGGCATATATGTACGATATCAGCAAGCAATTAACTGTATTTGTATCATTGATAATTACGAATTGTATCATTATGGGTAGAGCAGAAGCATTTGCGATGCAAAATGGGCCTTGGAAATCATTTCTTGATGGACTAGGTAATGGATTGGGGTATGGAATTATTCTTATTGCCGTTGCATTCTTTAGGGAGCTTTTGGGAAGTGGAACTATTTATGGCTACAAGGTTATCCCTGAGATGCTGTATGCCGCGGGTTATGAGAATATGGGATTAATGGTTCTTAGTCCTGGCGCCTTTATTATTTTAGGATTAATTGTATGGGTACAAAGAATTTTAGGAAATGTTGAAGAGGAATAGGTATTGGAGCATTATTTAAGTTTAATAACTAAAGCAGTATTTGTTGAAAACATACTGTTGGCATATTTCTTAGGAATGTGCTCATTTTTAGCTGTTTCAAAAAAAGTTGACGCATCTATAGGTCTTGGTTTTGCTGTAATCTTTGTATTGACGATCACAGCTCCGGTGAATTGGTTTATTTATGGATATCTTTTGGCTGATGGGGCTTTAGAATGGCTTGGGTTTCCAGATGTCAACCTAAGCTTTTTAAGGCCAATAGTCTTTATTGCTGTTATAGCAGCAATGGTACAACTAGTTGAAATGGTAATTGATAAATTCTCACCATCTCTATATCAGAGCTTGGGTATTTTTCTACCCTTAATTGCTGTTAATTGTTCGATATTAGGTGGGTCTTTATTTCTTGTTGAGCGTAATTATACTTTAATGGAGTCTATAGTTTTTGGCTTTGGCTCAGGTTTAGGCTGGTTCTTAGCAATAGTAGCTATGGCATCAATTCGATATAGATTACGCTATTCAAATGTTCCAGCAAAACTAAGAGGTGTAGGGATTACGATGCTATTAACCGGTTTAATCTCTATTGCATTTATGTCATTTGGTGGTATTCAATTATGATAACTGCATCAACATTTTTAAGCGTTGCTATTTTTACGGGTGTTATTTTAATTCTTGTTTTAATGTTGAATCTAGCTGAATCAAAACTTTTACCTCAAGAAGATGTAACGTTGAATATAAATGGCGATGACGATAAGTCAATAAAGGTCAGACCTGGATCTACGCTCCTCTCTGTTTTAGCGAATGAGAGTATTTTTTTACCCTCAGCATGTGGCGGAGGTGGAACCTGTGCAATGTGTAAATGTCAAATAAATGAGGGCGGAGGGGAAATACTTCCTACGGAAAAAGGGCATATTAATAGATCGGAAGCAAAAGATAATTGGAGATTGGCATGTCAGGTTAAAGTAAAAGAGGATATGAAAGTACAGGTACCCGATGAGATATTTAATATTCAAAAATGGGACTGTAGAGTAAGATCAAATAAAAATGTTGCCACCTTTATAAAAGAGCTCGTTCTTGAGCTCCCAGAAGGTGAAAATTTGAACTTCACTGCTGGTGGATATATTCAAATTGATATTCCTGAATATCATAATTTGAATTTTAAAGATTTTAATGTTGAAAAAGAATACCATGAAGACTGGGATAAGTTTAAAATTTGGGACGTTGTTGCCAACAATGATGAAGATTGTTTTAGAGCATATTCAATGGCAAATCATCCTGCGGAAGGGAATATAATTATGCTAAATGTTAGAATAGCCACCCCACCTCCAGCATTATGGGATCAAGTCCCGCCAGGAATCGCATCTTCTTACATTTTTAACCTTAAAGAGGGAGACAAGGTTACAATTTCAGGACCATTTGGAGAGTTTTTTGCTAAAGAGACTAATCGTGAGATGATATATCTAGGAGGTGGCGCTGGAATGGCTCCAATGAGGAGTCATTTGTTTGATCTATTAGACACTCAGAAAACAAAACGAAAAATTACTTTCTTTTATGGGGCTCGTTCAGCAAGAGAAATGTTTTATCATGATGATTTTACTAGACTTGAAAAAGAATATCCAAACTTTAAGTATGTTGTTGGACTATCTGAGCCAATGCCAGAAGATAATTGGGAAGGGCCAACTGGATTTATACATAATGTTGCTCTTGAGGAGTACCTTAGAGATCATGAAGATCCATCAGAAATAGAATATTATATGTGTGGACCACCAATGATGATTGATGCATGCGATAAAATGCTTTACGATCTTGGCGTAGAAAGAGATATGATTGCATATGACAGTTTCGGTTAAGTCTTTCTCGAAAATATTTTTTAAAAATACTTCCAAAGTTTTATATCTATTCTTTGCACTTATTTTTATAAGTTGCGAAAAAAGCAATTCTTATATCGATATCTCGGGTCCTGCGATGGGAACTTCATACACTATTCGATTGATTCCAAAAAGAGGATCAAATTCTAATATTAACCTGATTAAAGCAAAAATTGATTCAACATTAGAATCAATTAACGATCAAATGTCCACTTATATTATTAATAGCGATATTTCATTGTTTAATAAAATTGGAAAAAACACAGCAATTATCATCACAAATGACTTTAAGCAAGTAATTTTGAGATCTATCTATTGGTCAAAAAAATCAAATGGTGCATTTGATATCACATCCCTTCCGCTTACTAATGTCTGGAGGAAAGGAAAAAAAGATAGGGAATACGAAGACAAATGGGAACCCCCTTCAGATCTTGACATAATTATTGCAAAAGATAAAGTTGGATTCAAAAAAATCAAGATATCTCAAAACTCTCTTGTAAAAACCTTTAAGGGTCAACAGATTGATGTAAACGCTATCGCAAAGGGTTGGGGTGTTGATCAATTATTCAAACTAGTAGAGTCTTATGGTTATAAAAACTTTATGATTGAAATTGGAGGAGAAGTTAGAGTCTCTGGAGAAAATATTCAAAATAAGCCATGGCAGATTGGCATTGATTATCCCCTAGTAGATACCAGTCCAGGTGAAAAGATTATTGGCGTAGTTCCCTTGATTAATAAATCAATGGCAACATCAGGAAATTATAGAAATTTTTATGAATATGACTCAAAAAAATATTCACATATCATTGACCCAAGAACAGGTTATGCGATTGAGTCTAGTATTGCATCCGTTACAGTAGTGTCAGAATTATGTATGGATGCAGATGCCATTGCAACCGCATTAAATGTCATGTCTTTAGAATCTGGAAAAGAGATGGTTGAAAAAAATGATGGAATTGAAGCTTTTTGGGTAATAAGTAAAGACGGAAAATTTAGCACTGTACAGTCCGCAGGGATGAATGTTAATCTCCTGGATTAACGCTTGGTTGTTGTGAGGGGTCATCGCAATCTCCACCTTTTAAACATACACAGTTCTCTACGGCACCCCCACAAGAACCCTGCAAAGGTTTGTTGTTAAATATTATCCCAATAGACATTCCTAAAATTGCAAACCCAATAACAAGAATTGTTAATAGTAAATCCATGATGGAATTTAATTCAAAATAAAAATATAATTTTATATCAATAATTTGGATGATTAGTGTAACAATATTTAAGTTTTGGATATCCATTGAGAAAAAAAAGAGAAACAATGAAAATACTAACTACGATATTTTTACTATCTACAAGTCTTTTGGCTGGTTCATCCAGCGCACCTCACCTTGAAGGAGGAGATTTATCTATATTATGGGTAATACCATTTGCGGGTATTTTACTTTCAATAGCAATATTCCCTCTTGTTGCGCCTGAATACTGGCATCACAATTTTGGAAAAGTTTCTGCTTTTTGGGCATCATTGTTCATCCTCCCTTTTCTTATTTCTCAGGGTTGGCAAGTAGCTTTGTATGAGGTTTTGCATGTGGGGCTTCTTGAGTACATTCCTTTTATTATTCTCCTTCTTGCATTATTTACTATTTCAGGTGGAGTTCAATTAACTGGTTCATTGGTAGGAACTCCGATAATTAATAGCGCAATTATTCTCGTAGGTACATTATTAGCAAGTTGGATGGGAACTACAGGTGCAGCAATGTTATTGATTAGGCCTCTCCTTAGAGCAAATAAAGACAGAAAACATAAAGTTCATATCGTTATATTTTTTATTTTTCTTGTAGCAAATATTGGTGGGTCACTGACGCCATTAGGAGATCCACCGCTTTTCTTGGGATTTTTAAAAGGTGTTGATTTTTTCTGGACAACCAAAGCGATGTTTCTACCTATGCTGTTTATGATAATTTCTCTTTTAATTATTTTTTATTTTTATGATACGTTTCAATATCGGAAAGAATCTAATTTGCCTAAACCCGACAATAATGAGAAAATTTCTATCAAAGGCTCATTTAATCTTTTATTGATCCTTGGAGTAGTATGCTCTGTTTTATTAAGCGGCTTTTGGAAACCTCATATTGAATTCACTATTTTTCATGTTCACGTAGAGCTTCAAAACCTTATCAGGGATATACTTTTACTTATATTAGCTTATTTGAGCTGGAACTATACTTCAAAAGAAATACGTAAAAGCAATGAATATACATGGTTTCCAATTCAAGAGGTTGCAAAGCTTTTTGCAGGGATTTTTATAACCATTATCCCAGCTATAGCAATTTTAAAAGCTGGAACATCTGGTGCGCTATCTGGCATAATTAATTCAGTGTCAAGTGATTCAGGACCTGTAAATCATATGTATTTTTGGCTTACAGGTATCTTGTCTAGCTTTCTTGATAATGCACCTACATATCTAGTGTTTTTTAATACAGCTGGTGGGGATGCTCAGGTATTGATGGGTGAATTATCACAAACATTACTCGCTATTTCTGCTGGGGCTGTCTTTATGGGTGCAAATACCTATATAGGAAACGCTCCTAATTTTATGGTAAAATCTATTGCAGAATCATCTGGTATAGAGATGCCATCATTTTTTGGGTACTTTTTTTACTCTTTGATTATTTTATTTCCGCTATTTGGAATCGTTAGTATACTTTTCTTTTAATTATGAGAATTTCAAAAGTAACAACTAAATCAGGAGATAAGGGAAATACTAGTCTTGGAAATGGCGAACGAGTTTTAAAGTCACACTTGTTAATAAATCTATTAGGAGATATAGATGAGCTTAATTCTCAGATAGGTTCAGCTATATCATCTTGCAAGTCAGAATCAATTACCTCAGAGCTTCAATCTATCCAGCAAGACTTATTTAACCTTGGCGGAGAGATTTCAATTATTAATTCAGGAACTATTCTCATAAATGATGATAGATTAGAATTTCTTGAAGAGCGAATTGATGAGTTAAACCAAAGCTTAAAGCCTTTGAAAGAATTTATTATGCCTGGAGGTGATGAATTTTGCTCTAGAATTCATTTATCAAGATCTGTTTGCAGAAGAGCTGAGAGGTCGTGTGTAGCAATCTTAGATTTAGTAAAAGAAAAAAATATTTGGTTACCTTATTTAAATCGACTAAGCGACTATCTTTTTGTTTTAGCTAGGTACGTATCTTCTGAGCGTGGTTCTGAAGAGATACTCTGGAAACGCTAAATTTTAATCCCTCATTTCTTAGCTTTAATATAAAAATAATACTTAAATTCCAGGTCGTTAATAATTATGAAAAACTGGAAAAAATTAAACAAAAGCATTGAGAGCTCTAAAAGAATAGTTCTTTCAACTCATATGAATCCAGATGGAGATGGGTTAGGAAGTGCTGTTGCAATGCACAATTATATCTCTTCATTACCTATAGAATGCAAAATTATTCAAATATCAAAATTTCCTGACCAGTATAATTTTTTAAATGATAACAATATTATAGAAACATATGATATGTCGCTCCATGATTCATGGCTAGCCAATGTTGATCTTGCGTTAATTTTTGATATAGGTGCATATCATAGACTAGGACCACTTGGAGATAGATTAAGTTCAAATAAAACTAAAGTAATAAATATAGACCATCATCCAAACTTAAACGATCAGCGTTTTTATGAAAATTATATAAATATAGAAGCTGCAGCTACTGGTGAAATGGTTTATGACTTTCTTAAAGAAAATCGCATCAATATGAATGATGTTATTGCTAATGGGATTTATACTGCAGTTATGACAGATACGGGCTCTTTTCGACACAGTAACACCAATCAAAAAAGCCACAAAATAGCTATGGACTGTTTAGCTTTTAAAGTTGATAATTCTAAAATTTACCAATCTATTTATGAAAATAAGTCTTTATCTCAAATTTCTTTGCTAGCAAAAGTAATAGATAATTTGAGGTTTGATCTGGAGGGTAAAGTTGCTTCATTTATTATTTCGAGAAAAATGATTGATGATAGCGGGATTATGCTTGGCGATGTTGATGGTTTTACTGATTTTGTTAGATCTATTGATGGAGTAGAGATTGCCATTATGGTTTGTGAAAATGAAAAAGAAAAATGTCGAGTTAACTTTAGATCAAAAGGAAAATATATTATTAATAACATTGCAAAGTCATTTGGAGGTGGAGGTCATAAATTTGCAGCTGGAGCTTCTGCCGAAGGAAAATCTGATGTTATTTTACAAAAAATACTAGACAAAACTTTTTTAGAGGTAAATCAGCAAAATAAGGCTCTTTTTTAATGAAAATTTTATTAGCAAAAAATGCTGGGTACTGTTTTGGTGTTCGTGATGCAGTTAATATGGCATATGACACAGCAAAAGAGCATGGAGATGTATATATGCTTGGTCATATTGTTCATAATGAGAATGTTGTTAATGATTTAGACAAAGTTGGGGCAAAAGTGGTTGATTCGCTTGATGAAGTCCCTGATGGAAGACCTGTTCTGCTGCGAGCACATGGCACGCATATAGATATAACAAAGAAGGCCGAAGAAAAAAACATGAATATTGTTGATGCCACTTGCCCCCTTGTTAGAGATATTCATAATGAGATCAAAGACCTCGAAAAAGATGGAAGAAAAATAATTATTATTGGTGACCATGGCCATGATGAGGTTGTGGGTATTGCAAGTCAGGTTAATGACCCAATAATAGTTGCAACTTCTGAAGAAGCTATGCGTTTGAGAAAAACAAAGAGAGCTGGCGTTGTTAGCCAGTCAACGCAAACCATAGAAAATGTACAAGAGATAGTTAATATTCTCATGAATAAAGTAGTCGATCTTAGATTTGTAAATACTATATGTTTTCCTACAAAAAGAAATCAAGAGCAAATAAAAGAATTATCAGAAAAATGTGATATAATGATTGTTATTGGTTCATTTACCAGTGCTAATTCAAAACGCTTAACAGATTTATCAAAAGAGCGCAACACTAAATCTTATCAAGTGACATGCGCTGAAGATATAAGAGGGTCTTGGCTGGATAATTGTAAGACAGTAGGAATTTCTGCCGGAGCAAGCACCCCAGATAATATTATAAATGAAGTTCTTGAAAGAATTAAGCAAATAGGAAATGTCCAAAAGGAGGAGATCTATGTCTAAAAAAGAATTATTTGAAGTAAAGGTAGGGCTAGCTGAAATGCTCAAGGGTGGCGTTATAATGGATGTAATGAATGCTGAACAAGCAAAGCAGGCAGAACAAGCTGGCGCAGCAGCAGTAATGGCATTAGAAAGAATACCGGCGCTTATTAGAGAAGAAGGTGGAATAGCAAGAGCAAGCGATCCTCAGATGATTAAAGACATCCAAGATTCAGTTTCAATTCCTGTGATGGCAAAAGTTCGAATTGGACATTTTGCTGAAGCTCAAATACTTGAAGCTTTACAAGTAGATTTTATCGATGAAAGTGAAGTTTTAACTCCAGCAGATGAACATAACCATATATGGAAGCACGATTATAAAGTTCCGTTTGTATGCGGGTGCAGAAATTTAGGCGAAGCTCTTAGAAGAATCGGCGAAGGAGCTGCCATGATCCGTACAAAAGGTGAGCCTGGAAGCGGAAATATAGTAGAAGCTGTTAGGCATATGCGCCAAGTTCAAAGTGAGATCAAAGGTTTAACCATTATGGATCAAGATCAGCTAATGGCCGCAGCTAAAAATATGGGTGCTCCTTTTTCATTAGTACAGCAAGTCGCTAAACTTGGAAAGCTTCCAGTTCCTAACTTTGCTGCTGGAGGTATTGCAACACCGGCCGATGCATCTTTGATGATGCAATTAGGAGCAGAAACAGTTTTTGTAGGCTCAGGGATATTTATGAGCGATGATCCTGTACCGCGAGGAAAAGCAATTGTAGACGCTGTTACTTATTATCAGGATGCTGAAAAGCTAGTTGAAATTTCCACTGGCTTGAAATCTGCTATGAAAGGTGTTGATATGTCTGAGATTCCTGAAAGCGAAAGAATGCAAGAGAGAGGTTGGTAGATACCAGTTTTAATACAATGATTGGAATTTTAGCATTACAGGGTAATTATCATGCTCATATACGAGTTCTTGATGGATTAAATATCTCAGCTATGGAAATCAAATATCCAGACCAATTAAACAGCATTAATGGTCTAATAATCCCAGGCGGTGAATCAACTACAATTAATGACCTTATGGCAAGAGTTGGCTTTCATGATGAAATAAAAAGATTTTCGAAGAAAAAACCAATTCTAGGAACTTGTGCAGGTCTTATTATGATGAGCGCTTCGATTAAAAATGACAGTCAAATTACCACCCTTAATATTCTTGATATCGAGGTAGCTCGAAATGCATATGGTAGACAAACTGACTCGTTTATTGGAGAAATTAATATTAGGATTAATGATCAAAATTTAAATGCTAAGGCTCCATTTATTCGTGCTCCAAAGATACTTAAGATTGGTGATTCAGTTGAGGTACTAAGCAAGCATAATAGTGATATTGTTGCTGTTAAATCTGGAAATCATTATGGTTTAACATTTCACCCTGAATTAAGCGGGATAACCTTTTTTCATAATTATATTTTTGCGAAACAAAATGAAGCTATAAAAGAAAATAATGCAGCTTAGTATATTACCTACAATCAAATCTCCAGCGGATCTTCGTAAATTAAATTCTATTGAATTAAATAAATTAGCTGAAGAGCTCAGAAATTTCACAATTGAAACTGTTACTGAAATAGGTGGTCACTTAGCACCTACATTAGGAGTGATTGAATTGACCGTAGCTCTTCACAAAGTTTTTAATACCCCTGAAGATAAAATTGTTTGGGATGTAGGACATCAAGGTTATGCGCATAAGATATTAACAGGAAGACTAGATAAATTTAACACTATTAGAAAAATGGGAGGCTTAAGCGGATTCCTAAAAATTAGCGAGAGTGAATATGACGCTTTTGGTGCGGGTCATGCTTCAACTTCAATCTCAGCTGCAACTGGAATCGCTGAAGCTCAAAAACTAAACGGTAAAGACCATAGAGTGGTTTCTGTTATTGGTGATGGCTCAATGACTGGTGGATTAGCTTTTGAGGCAATGAATAATGCTGGGCATTTAAAAACCCCTATGCTTGTAATTCTCAATGATAATGAAATGTCTATTAGTCCAAATGTAGGCGCATTAAATACCTACTTAACTAAAATTGTAACAAATCCAATATACAATCAAATACGATCAGAGATATGGGATGTTGCAGGCAAATTGACATTTGGAAAAAAGACAATTCAAAAAGTATTAAGAAGAGTAGAAGATAGTTTAAAATCTTTTCTTGTTCCTGGCATGTTATTTGAAGAGCTAGGATTTAGATATTTTGGTCCTATTGATGGACATAACTTAGATGAGCTCATTTCAACTTTAGATCGAATTAAAGATTTAAAATCTCCATCCTTGCTACACATCCTTACAAAAAAAGGAAAAGGGATGGTGTCTACTAATTCAAATAATGATAATTATTATTTAGATGCTGTAAAATTTCACGCCGTTAAACCTAATGTTAAAGCAGCTAAAAAAACTGTTTCTACGGAAAAAACACCTGTATTTCAAGACGTCTTTGGATTGCTAGCATGTGAAATAGCAAGAAATAGAAAAGATACGGTATGCATTACTGCAGCAATGCGTGAAGGCACAGGTTTAGTTCCATATGCAAAAGAATTTCCATCTCGTTATTATGATGTTGGTATTGCAGAGGGCCATGGAGTCACTTTTGCGGCTGGACTAGCTACGCAAAATGTCAAGCCAATAGTGGCTATATATTCCACTTTTTTACAGCGCGCATACGATCATATTATTCATGATGCAGCTATCCAGCACCTTCCAGTAGTATTTTGTATGGATAGAGCGGGAATTGCTGGAGAGGATGGCCCCACGCATCATGGTGCGCTTGATATTGCATATTTAAAATGTGTGCAAGATCTAATTGTAACCGCACCTAAAGATGGAAACGAGCTTAGACATTTACTTTATACTGCTTTAGATTATAGCAATGGCCCTTTTTCTATTCGCTATCCTAAAGCAAGCTCAGTTAATTTTGACCCAAAAGGTCAAGCTGAGCTTTTACCTATAGGTAGCTGGGAAGTCTGTCGTAAATCAGCCGGGGATACTGTAATTCTTGCAGTCGGTCCTCAGGTTTTTGATGCAATTAATGCAGCTGATAGCCTTTCGCGTGATGGAGTAGAGTGCGAAGTGGTTAATTGCAGATTTATTAAGCCAATGGATATGGATTATTTAAAATCTATTATTGGTAAGTTTGAAAATGTTATAACAATCGAAGAAGGTGTTAAGACAGGAGGTTTTGGTGAAAGTATTGCTTCTTGGCTTATAACCCATGGATTTAAAGGCAGTGTTGATATTATCTCACTTCCAGATGAGTTTGTTGAACATGGACCGCGTGATATGCTTCTTGAAAAATGGGGCATAAATCAAAATAGAATAAAAGATCTGGTGATTAATAAAGATAATCCTGTAAAGCTTCAATATTGATACGATGAGCTCTTTAGTACTTGTAGCTATAGGTTTCACTGCTTTTTTCTTGGGTTACAAGTTTTATTCAAAATATATATCACAAAATCTCTTTCAAATAAATAAACCAATAGCTACCCCTTCAAAAACTATGCGAGATGGGGTTGACTATTACCCTACAAAAAAACACATACTATTTGGTCATCATTTTACTTCTATAGCGGGAGCAGCTCCTATTATTGGTCCTTGTGTTGCAGCTTATTGGGGATGGCTTCCAGCGCTACTTTGGATATTGGTTGGAACAGTATTTATGGGCGCTGTTCATGATTTAGGGGCACTAGTGGTCAGTGTAAAAGAACAAGGTCGAAGTATTGCAGATATAACCTCAACTGTGATTAGCAAACGCGTTAGGTTAATGTTTTTGATTTTTGTTTTGCTGCTCGTATGGCTTGTTCTCGCGGTATTTGCAATGGCTATTGCTGATCTTTTTGTATCAGTTCCAACATCAGTAATTCCAGTTAATATACAGATAATAATAGCACTTATCATGGGAGTGCTATTAAATAAAAAAAATGTAAACGGCTTATTTCTTTCTTTATGCTCAGTAGCTTTGCTTTATTTTTTTGTTTGGGTAGGGTCAAACAATCCTGTGGCTCTATCCAATTCTGCTTCTCCGGCTGAAATGAAAAATATTTGGATAATTTTATTATTTATTTATTCCTCAATAGCTAGCCTCCTTCCTGTTTGGGTTCTGCTTCAGCCGAGAGATTATATTAACAGCCATCAATTATTTATTGGGTTAGCTCTGTTGTTTTTAGGAGTTATAATTGCACAACCTATTGTTTCTGCTCCAGCAATAAGACCTCTAGATAGCCCAAATACTCCAAGTTTATTTCCTTTACTTTTTGTTACTATTGCTTGTGGAGCAATTAGTGGATTTCATGGATTGGTTGCATCTGGAACAACTTCTAAGCAGTTGGAACATTTATCTGATGCGCGAATGATTGGATTTGGTGGAATGTTGGGTGAGGGCACTCTTGCTCTAATTTCTACAATAGCAGCTGTTGCAGGCATTTCTTTGGTTGGTCATGCCAACCTACCAAGTAATGGCTATGTTGTTGACCTCGACTGGTCAAAATATTATGCTACGTGGGAACATGCTAGTGGAAATAAAGCAGCAGCATTTGTTTTAGGTGGAGGTGCGCTTATAAAATCGCTTGGCATACCTCAGTCTTTTGCAAACACTTTAATGGCGGTATTTGTTATTTCTTTTGCTGCAACAACGCTTGATACTGCAACAAGAATACAACGTTTTATTTTGAATGAATTTGGAAAAGCTGCTAATATTAAGATTCTTTCAAATAAATATCTTGCAACGTTAATTGCGATTATACCGGCATTATTCATGGCTTTTTGGAATATCGAAGACCCTTCTTCAGGGATATCTAAGCAGGCAGGTTGGGTTTTATGGCCTATTTTTGGCGCAAGCAATCAAATGTTAGCAGCTCTGACACTATTGGTGCTTACTCTTTACTTTTTGAAAAAAAGAAAACCAGTCCTTCCTTTATTAATTCCAATGATCATATTGATGATAGTAACTTTTTCTGCCTTAATTGTTAATGCAGTTTCGTTTTATGGCATTAATGATGCTTTATTTGTTTTGACCATTATGTTGATTATATTAATTATTTGGATGTTGTTTGAAGGTATAAATAAAATGCTTCATATTAAAAAAAGTTTGTGAGGGTTAAGCTTTAATGTCTAATAATAAAAAATCATTTGATAAAGCAAAGCATGAATGGGAGAAGAGTTTAGGCGATTCACCTTCAAGAAATTATAATTTTGATACTTTAAGTGGCAAAAAACTGGATCCGTTATATTATCCTAAAAATCCCGATAATAACTACATGGATAAAATTGGTTTTCCGGGTCAGTTTCCATATACGCGTGGCGTTCATTCAAATATGTATCGTGGAAAACTTTGGACAAAAAGGCAGTTTTCAGGATTTGGTACAGCTCATGAAACTAATAAGCGATATCATTCTCTGCTAAGTAAAGGGCAGACAGGTCTTTCGGTGGCGTACGATATGCCAACTTTGATGGGGTACGACCCAGATCATCCTTGGTCTGAAGGAGAGGTGGGTAAGTGCGGAGTGTCTGTAGCTTGCTTAGATGACATGGAGAATCTTTTTTCTGGAATAAACCTTAGCGAGATATCGGTATCTCAAACAATTAATGGTCCTGCAATAATTTTATTGGCTTTATATATTGCTACCGCAGAAAAACAAAAAGTTGATATCCAAAATCTTAGAGGAACACTTCAAAATGATATATTGAAGGAATTTATTGCGCAGAAAGAATGGATATTTCCCCCAGAACCTTCAATGAGACTAGTTACAGATATGATTGAATTCTGTACTAAATATATGCCTAAATACAACACTGTCTCAATTTCAGGTTACCATATAAGAGAGGCAGGTTCTACAGCTGCACAAGAACTAGCATTTACTCTTGCTGATGGCTTTACTTATGTTGAATATGCGATAAATGCTGGTATTGATATTGATTTATTTGCTCCTAGACTATCATTCTTTTTCAATTCGCACTTAGATTTTTTTGAGGAGATAGCAAAATTTCGCGCAGCAAGAAGAATTTGGGCGAAACGAATGAAGAATCATTATGACGCTAAAAACCCTGAATCATGGAAACTAAGATTTCATACGCAAACCGCTGGATGTTCATTAACTGCACAGCAACCAGAAAACAATATATCTAGAACAGCTTTCCAGGGTCTTGCTGCTGTACTTGGAGGCACCCAATCGCTCCACACTAACTCTATGGATGAAACGCTTGCTTTGCCTTCAGAAAAAGCTGCTGAAATTGCATTAAGAACTCAACAACTTTTAGCATTTGAAACGGGTGTATCCAGCGTTGTAGATCCTTTAGGTGGATCATGGTTTGTGGAGAGTTTAACAGATCAAATCGAAGAAGAAGCAAATAAGTATTTTAAAGAAATTGAGTCAATAGGTGGTGTTATACCTGCAATAGAGAAAGGTTATTTTCAGTATGAAATTTCTCGCTCAGCATCTACTCATCAAAAAAAAATAGATAATAATGAAATAATCCATGTTGGCGTTAATGATTTTATTAAGCCTGATGAAAAGATTGATATCCCTATATTAGAAATTGGTAGAGATGTTGAAGAATACCAAATTAAAAAAATAGCTAGCCTTAGAAAATCTAGAAATAGTGAAAAAGTTAAAAAAGTTTTAGCAAAAGTTGAAGAATCATGTAAAAATGGTAATAACTTATTACCTCCAATTATAAGTGCTGTAAAAGCTGGAGCTACAATGGGAGAGATAGTGATAGCAATGAAAAATGAATTTGGTGAATGGAATGAAACTTCAGTGTTTTAAATTCTTATCTATAATATTGAGAGATTAATTAAAGTTATGAATATTAAAATTTTTAGTTTAATAGCAGGAGTTTTATCTATAATCCTTTTTTGGATAGGATGGGTCTCAATGAACCCCTCTGATGAAAAAGCTATGGCTCGATTTATATCTGTTGAAAGTTTGCTTAACAATGAAACTTCTTCTAGAACAAAACTGGGAGGCATTGTTAAAAAAGGGTCAATTCGTGTATCAAAAACAAATCAGCTAGATTGTTTTTTTGTTTTAAAAGAAGGCTCTGCTGAGCTTGCTGTCAATTATTCCAAAACGCGTCCTGATTTATTTAAAGATGGAGCTGAGGTGATTGTTACTGGGCAATACCGCAATGGCATTTTTCTTGCTGATGAGCTTCAAACAAAATGCGCATCCCGCTATGAAGGAGATTTACGTAAGGAATCTAATTACAAACTTGAAGAATTAGAAACATGACGCCTATTGCTGGGGGTGTAGCATTAAACCTTGCGTTGGGCTGCAGTGTGCTTTCTATTATTTCACTTATAGCGTATAATCGTACTTTAGATTATCGTTTATTTCTTGCTGGTCAAAGATTAGGCTTAGCAATATCTTTTTTTGTTTTTATTGCCACATTTATTCTTGGTTATCAGCTTTTTATAAGCAATTTTGATATTGATTATGTTGCTCGCTATACAAGCTTTGAAACACCTAATATTTTTAAAATTTCAGCATTATGGGCAGGCCAATCTGGTTCATTATTATTTTGGTTATTTATTCTTTCTATATTTAATACTATAACCATTATACAAAATCAAGATAGGCATTTAAATTTAATGCCTTGGGTCATAATAACTATGTCTGTTATTCAACTTTTTTTTCTTATACTTACAAATTTTATTACAAACCCATTTGAACCTACACAAGCAGATTTTGTAGTTCAGAATGGAAACGGATTAAACCCCTTACTTCAAAATATTACAATGGCCATTCATCCCCCAACATTATATTTAGGTTATGTTGGTTTTTCTGTTCCATTTGCTTTTGCTTTCTCTGCTTTAGTAAACAAAGATATTGGTGCGCTATGGATTCGAAGTATAAGGAGATGGACTCTCGTTTCGTGGCTATTTTTAAGCATAGGTATCATTTTAGGTGGATGGTGGGCATATCAAGAGCTTGGTTGGGGTGGATATTGGGCTTGGGATCCTGTTGAGAATGCAAGTTTTATGCCTTGGCTAACTGCAACTGCTTTTCTACACTCAATAATTGTTCAAGAAAAAAAGGATATGCTTCGAGTTTGGAATATGGTGCTAATTATTTTAACCTTTAGTTTATGTATTTTTGGTACCTTCTTAACCCGTTCAGGGGTAATGAGTTCCGTGCATTCTTTTACAGAATCTTCTCTTGGTCCTGTATTTTTATCATTTGTTTTTATAATACTTATTAGTTCTTTTGGATTAATGTTCTCTCGATTAACAGTTTTAAAATCTCCAAGAAAGATCGAATCCGTTTCTTCAAGAGAGAGCGGGTTTTTATTTAATAACTTAATTTTTGTTGTTATGTGCTTCGCTGTGTTTTGGGGTACACTCTTTCCAGTTATAACCGAATGGTTTAATGGCGATAAAATTTCTGTTGGACCTCCCTTTTTTAATCAAATCAATATTCCTATTGGCTTGGTCTTGCTTGCTTTAACTGGAATTGGCCCTATGCTTGCATGGAAAGGAACATCAAACGATAAGCTAATACAAAACTTTTCATTACCAATTATATTTGGGTTTATTGCTGCATTTATTTTTGCTCTTTTAAAGTTTACAGCTTATACAGTTATTTCTTTTAGTCTATGTATTTTTGTTGTTGTAGCCATTTCAAGTGAATTTATTAAAGGCGTTAGGGTTAGAAAAAACAAATTCAATGAATCTGTCTTTATTTCATTATATAAAATGATAGAAAAAAATCGCTCAAGATATGGGGGCTATATTGTTCATCTAGGTATTGTTTTAATGTTTGTTGGTTTTACAGGGCATGCATTTGATAAAGAAAAAGAATTTGGTATTCAAGTTGGGCAGAGTGAGAGTGTCGCGAGCTATAATTTTCAGCTAACAAGAATGCATGAAGAAGAGCGACCAAATCATTATGCCTGGATAACTGACTTGCGCGTAACAGATGCTTCTGGAAATTTTATTACCAATCTTCACCCGGAGAAGAGAGTTTATTTTCATAAGAATCCTGATATAAATAAACGACAGCCGCATAGTGAGCTAGACATTCATTCAACGATAAATAAAGATATTTATTCCATCTTTTCGTCAGTGAGCAGTGACAATAGAACTGCATTTGTTAAAATTATGATCAATCCATTGGTTAAATGGGTATGGGTAGGAGGCTATATATTAGCTTTTGGCACAATAATTGCTTTATGGCCTAGGAAGGATTAAGATTGGATTTTGTTCTAAACTATATATTTACGCTAATAATATTTGCTGTTCCAATAATATATTCAATCCAACCACTTTTTCTACCTAAGGTAAATATGGTAGAAAAATCTTACGACAAAGATATTCTTAAAAGAAAAAAAATCATTTTGTATCGGCAAATAAAAGAGCTTGAGATGGAATTTGATATTGGAAATTTAAACAAAGAAAATTTTTTATTACGCAGATCAGAAATAAAAGCCGAAGTATCAGAGATTATTGCTAGTTTAAAGAAAAAATAAATGCTTGTTGTTAACAATATTTTTAAGTCTTTCAATAGATTAAATATTCTTAATAATATATGCTTCACTCAAAATAAGGGTGAGATTATTGCCTTGATGGGTAAAAATGGCACAGGCAAAAGCACGCTTCTTAGGATAGTTGCTAGAATCATGAAGGCAGATTCAGGCATAATAACACTTAATGGTAAAGACCTAACTTCTACTGATAGTAGGTATCGCAAGAATATGTTTTATATTGGACATGAACCTGGACTGTATTCATTTTTTACACCGAGAGAAAATTTAAGATTTCTTTTAAATATCAGAGATTTAAGAATAAAAGAAGTGTTGATTGAGGAAAAATTAGATCGTTATGGGTTAATAGACTTTATTGATAAGCCAATCGCGTTTTTTTCAAAAGGTATGCTGCAAAAACTAAAGCTTGTTCAAATTGATTTAATTAATCCGGATCTATTATTATTTGATGAACCATATAGCAGTCTAGATGCGGATGGAGTATTGCTGGTAGATAGGTTGATAGGGGAAATTAAAATACAAAATAAATCTGCAATTTTGGTTCTTCATGATGAGCAGAAAGCTAGAAAGCATGGAGATTGTATTTTAAAGCTTGAACATGGGAGTATTTCTAAAAAAAATGTTCTATAGTTTAATCAAAAAAGAGCTCTTAATAGAATTCAGGTCAAAGCAGATTATTTTATCAATGCTAATATTTGGGTTGGCTATAATTCTTATTTTTGCACTTTCTTCAAATGTTTCATCTGAAATTTTGATTAATTATTCTGCGGGAATGTTTTGGTTGATGAGTTTATTCATTGTTGTGATTGGAGTTCACCGTTCATTTGCATATGAAAAAGAGTTTGATGCTTTTTCGTTGTTAGTATCAGCTCCAGTAGATCGAGGTCTAATATTTCTTTCTAAATGGGTTAGTGGATTTATTTTTATAACCACAACCCAGTTAATTATTATCATACCTTTCTTTAAACTGCTTCTATTAGATATCCCCGCAGATCTATATCTTTTTATTTTAACATCAATGTTAATCAATCTTGGGATGATGGCTATAGCGAACCTTGTTTCTGGAATCGTCATTCGATCAAATTTTAGCGAAATACTTTTACCAATTTTAATATTTCCTTTGCTTTCACCGCTAATGATTGCTGCTACTAAAATTTCATATGGCATTATTAATTCACAATCCTATGAAATATGGAATGTTTGGGTTCTAATTGTTATATCAATTGTCGTATTATTTGGACTTGCTGGATATGCTTTATTTGATTTTATAGTGGAAGAATAATGGAATTATTTTTTAGTATCAGAAAAAATAGAATTTTTATGAGCTTTGTTGCCATCATCTTTTTTATTAATCTTTTAAATATAATATTTAACACCCCAATGATAGCTGATCAGCATTGGGCTCAGAAGATTTTTTATGTTCACGTTCCTTCTGCATGGGTGGGATTTTTGTCATATTTTGTTGTTATGATTTCCGGATTTATGTTATTTATTAAAAATAATGATAATTGGGATAATTTAGGCCTCGCTGCTGCTGAAATTGGCACTTTCTTTATGGGAATCGTACTGATAACTGGTCCAATTTGGGCTAAGCCAATTTGGGGAACATTTTGGATATGGGAACCTCGATTAACCACTACGCTTATTTTATTTCTTTTCTATTTGGGTTACTTCATGTTCCGATCTTTTGGAGGAAATATTGAGCGCATTAGGCGCCAATCCGCTGCTTTAGGAATCATAGCTTTTATAAATGTCCCAATTATTTTTCTATCAGTACAATTCTGGGAGCCTGAAATCCAATCTCATCCGCAGGTGGAAATGGTAAGTCAGCCTGCAGGTATACTATATCCTTTTATTTTTTCACTTATCTCCTTTACTTTATTATTTATTTTAATGCTTAGATATAGATCACATATTATAAAATTCAAAAATATATTATAATTCTGTATGTATAATTTTTTAAATTATTTTTTATTTGTTTATGTTGTAGTAATTGGTGCAATTATTTTTTGGTTCTTATATAATATTAAAAATGAAAAAAATTATTTTAATAATAAATAGTTGTTAGCTAAGGATAATTTCTCATGTCAAAAAAAATTGTTCATATTGTTGGAACTGGTACTATTGGCGAGCCTCTTATTGGCTTACTTTGTGACTATAAAGAGCAGCTTGGAATAGATCAGATAACATTTCATAAAAACACACCTTTAAAGGATGATCGCTCTAAAGTCCATAGTCTTTTAAGGCGCGGTGCTCGTATTGCTGTCAATGAAGATAGAATAGATGGGTTTAAGAAATTAGGCATTGAGTCTGATTTAAGCACCGAAGAAGCAATTTCTAGAGCCTCTGTTGTTATTGATTGTACTCCTTCGGGCATTGGAAGTCAGAATAAAGAATCTTTCTATAAAAAGTTCTCAAACGATGTAAAAGGATTTATTGCTCAAGGAAGTGAAGATGGATTTGGTATGAAGTACGCAAGAGGTATAAATGATGAAGTAATTAAAGAAAAATCTGATAATCAGTTTATCCAAGTTGTCTCTTGCAATACACATAATATTTCATGCATTACCAATACAATAGCGATTAAAGATGTTGGTCCAGACAATCTTAAAGAAGGTCGATTTATGTGCATTAGAAGAGCAAATGATACTAGTCAAGCAGGTAGCTTTATTGCTGCTCCATCAGTGGGTTCGCATGATAACGAAACATTTGGATCTCATCATGCAAAAGACTCTTATGATCTATTTTCAACATTAGGATATGATTTGAATATGTTTTCATCCGCAATGAAAGTAAATAGCCAGTATATGCATGTACTCTGGTTTTATCTTAAAACGAAAGAATCTATAACATTGAATGATGTAAAAGATAGATTGCAAAACAATGACCTGGTTGCCATGACATCAAAAAATATGACTTCAACAGTATTTTCATTTGGAAGAGATCATGGTCATTATGGTAGAATTTTAAATCAAACCGTTGTTGTAGAACAATCACTACATGTTAAGAATGACCACGAAGTTTACGGCTATTGTTTTACTCCTCAAGATGGTAATTCAATTTTAAGCAGTATATCTGCCACAGAGCACTTTTTGTATCCACATTCCTTTGAGGATAAGGTACAATGTTTGAGCGAACTATTCTTTGATGAAATCTAGCCTATCTGTAGATAGAATAGTAACTGGGCCTTTTCAAGAAAACACATTTATTTTAAGGGCTATTGATTCTCGAAAAGCGCTAATCATTGATCCTGGTGATGATGAAAATATTATTATAGATTTTATTAATGTAGAAAATATTAAGCCACTTGCAATTTTAAATACGCATGCACATTTAGATCATATTGGTGCAGTTTCTAAGCTTCAGGGTTTATTTGATATACCATTTTACTTGCATAAAAAAGAAAAAATGATTCTAGATTTATATGAGCAGAGCTGTGAAATGTTTGGATTAAAAGCAAAAGAAAAACCAATAGTAGATGAATGGATATCTAATCATAAAACCCTCACCATTGAAGAATTTGAAGTTAATGTAATTAATACTCCAGGCCACACTCCTGGAGGAATTTGCTATGAAATTGCTGAACATATTTTTGTTGGAGATACACTATTTCAAGGAAGCGTTGGTAGAACAGATCTTCCTGGTGGAGATTGGAATCAGTTAAAAGATTCATTATCGCTTTTAATAAATACGATTAGTCATGATAAAATAATCCACTCTGGGCACGGAAAAGATACAAAATTAAAACATGAATTAATCTCTAATCCATTTTTAACTTCTATATAGATAATTTTATATGAAAATAACAGAATACCTTAATAATTCTAAAAAAACTTTATTTAGTTATGAAATTATCCCACCATTTAGGGGGGGATCAATAGATAAAGTTTTTAAGCTAGTAGAAGACCTCATGCCATACGATCCGCCTTTTATTGATCTTACTAGTCGTTCAGCCGAATCTTATTATCAGGATGATGGCACTGGTAGCCTAATTAAGCGCATTAGAAGGAAAAGACCAGGGACTATAGGCATTAGCGCAGCAATAAAAAATAAATTCAATGTTGATACAGTACCTCATATACTTTGTAATGGATTTACAAAAGAAGAAACAGAAGATGCGCTAATAGAGCTTAATTATCTAGGTATTGACAATGTCCTTGCTGTAAGGGGTGATGAATTAAGGCAAAATAAAAATTCTGATAAAGATAGAATTTATAATAAATACGGTAGTGATCTCGTTAAACAAATAAAAAACATGAATAATGGTAAATATCTAGAAAATTTAGCTGATGCTAGCAAAGCAAATTTTTGCATTGGCGTTGGAGGATATCCTGAAAAACATTTTGAAGCTTTAAGCATGCAGAGTGATATAGAAAAGTTAAAATATAAAGTAGATTGTGGCGCAGATTATATTGTAACTCAAATGTTTTTTGATAATAACCACTATTTTAAATTTGTAGATCATTGCAGGAAGAGCGGAATTGATATTCCGATAATACCTGGAATTAAAATTTTATCATTAGAGAGACATTTGGAGCTCATACCAAAACATTTTAACATAAATATTCCTTCAGGGTTAGTTAGTTTGATTAAAGGGAAGTCTAAAAGTGAAATTCAAATTGCAGGTATTGATTGGGCAATAAATCAAGTCCAAGAGTTAATAGATTATGGTACCCCCTGTATTCATTTCTATATTATGTCATCAGCTAAATCTGCGACCAAAGTTGTTTCTAATTTTAATTAATCAATAAAGTGGATATATCTAATAAAAACTTTTCAAGTTTTTTGAATTCATTTATCTCAGAAAAGAAAAAATTATTAATTGCTGTTTCTGGTGGTATTGATTCCCAGGTTTTATTACACCTTTGTTTAAAAAATATTCCACTGGCTCAGCTTCATGCAATACACGTCAATCATAATCTTACAGTGGAAGCAAGTACATACGAAGATTTTGTTAAGAAAGAGTGCTTCAAAATGAATATTCCCCTAATAATAGAATCTGAAAAAATGAACGCTTCTAATGGAGAAAGTATGGAAATGTGGGGGCGCAGAGTGCGCTATAGAAATTATTTTAGGAGATTAAAAGAGTTAAATTTTGATTATGTTCTAACTGCTCATCATGCTAATGATAACATTGAGACAATCTTAATGAATATTGATCGTGGATGTTTTGTTAAAGGCTTAAGGGGGGTTGTTCCAAAAAATGGACAGATTGTAAGGCCTCTATTGAATTATAAGAAATCTGATATAATTAGCTACGCTAAAAAAAAATGTATTGATTTTATCCATGATTCATCAAATGATGATGTATCAATAAAGCGTAATTATGTTAGAAAATATTTAGTTTCTAAACTTATGAAAAAAAATAGTTCTATTATTGATAGATTTTCTGAGATTTCTCGTAAAGCTCAAAATGCTATTTTTAAAGAAAAAATAATAATGGAGCTTTTTGCAAGTAAAATAGAAAAAGATAGACATGGTTGCTATCATCTTGATGACAAGGAACTGCTTAGTTTTAATATATATTTCAAAATGCGGATAATTAAAGAAATTATTGGCGAAGCCAATATATCATGGAGGCGGTATAAGTATAACTCACTTAGATATTTTATTATTAAATCAAAAACTGGGTCTAAGTTGCAAATTAATAATACCTGGTTACTGCTTAGAGATAGGGGTAAATGGATATTAAGTAAAAATATATCTAAAAAAATAAAAATCAATATCAATAGATTTGGTTTTCATAATTTTAATAATGGTGCTATTTCATTCAAAAAAACGGATAAACGCATCTTTAGCAATAATGCAAATATAGAGATAATAGATTTAGATAAGGTAAAGAATAAAGATATTCAAATTAGAAATTGGATTAGTGGTGATAAATTTCAACCTTTGGGAATGAAGGGCAATAAAAAAGTATCAGACTACTTAATAGATAAAAAAGTTGATTGCATTAGTAAAGAAAATCAATTGGTAATGACAGCAGATGATGAGATAATTTGGCTTTGCGGGCAAAGATTGAGTGATAAAGTTAGAATTACAAATAATACTAGCAATATGATGGAACTTTCCATATTTAAATAGATAAAAATGAGTGATTCGAATAATTTAATTGAGTTAATTTCTAAATTTGATATTTCAACTAAAATTAAAAAGATGGGTTTAGATATTTCATCTTACTACAAAGATGAATCTGTTATTTTTGTTGTTGTGTTAAATGGAGCCGCAATATTTGCTGCTGATTTAATTAGATCTGTAAGTATAGATTGCAAATTAGACTTCATTAAAGTTTCTAGTTATACTGGAATTAGATCTGATGGAAAAATAAATTTAGAAAAAGATTTATCATTAGATATTTGTGGTAAAAATATTATTATAGTTGAAGATATCATAGATACAGGGAATACAATAAAATATCTTAAAAAACATATGAAAATGAAAAATCCAAAATCAATTAGAATTGCCTCGTTTTTAATAAAGCCCAACTCTTCAGACTTGTCATTTGATATTGACTGGATTGGGTTTGAAATATCCTCTGAGTTTGTTGTGGGATATGGTTTGGATTATAATCAAGAATTGAGGAACTTAAGCGCTGTATATAAACTAGGGGAAGCTATTTAAAAAATGAATTCTAATTCAAAAAAAACAGATAAAGAAAAACAAAATTCGCATAACGGTATACCTGGATCCAATAACGATAAAAACTCTGATAGCTTTCAAATTGGAAAGGCCAGCAAAACTAGTTTTATATGGATACTGATTTTAGTTTCAGCTGTTTTTCTTTCAAACTTTTTTACTAATCCTAGTGGTGAAGAGATTGAAGTTCAGTATTCTCAATATCGTTCTTTTTTAAATAAGGGGTTAATTTCGAAGGCTCAGATAATTGATGAAGTTTTTCATGGTGAGTTGGCCCAAAAACAAAATATAATAAATAAACGCGGGTCCTCTATTGATGTAAAAAGATTTCGATTGAAATTACCATTTATTGATCGAGAAGTTATGAGCGAGTGGGATAAAAATGGTGTTGACTATAGTTTTAAGCAGCAAACTGTTGATTGGACAGGTTATTTCTTAAATCTCTTGCCTTGGGTATTAATTCTCGGTTTCTGGATATTTTTAATGCGAAGAATGCAAGGTGGTGGTGGTGGAATGAAATCCATTTTTAACTTTGGTAAGAGTAAAGCAAAAATCTGGACATCTGATATGCCAAAAGTAACCTTTGATGATGTTGCTGGTTGTGTTGAAGCTAAAGAAGAATTAAATGAGGTCGTTGAGTTTTTGAAAAAACCTAAAAGTTATCAAAAACTCGGAGCTAAGATTCCAAGAGGTGTATTACTTGTCGGCCCGCCTGGAACTGGTAAGACTTTATTGGCTCGAGCAGTTGCAGGAGAAGCAAATGTTGCATTTTTTAGTTTAAGTGGAGCTGATTTTGTGGAAATGTTTGTAGGTGTTGGCGCCTCACGAGTTAGAGATCTTTTTGAGCAAGGCAAGCAAAACCAGCCTTGCATTATTTTTATTGATGAGTTAGATGCAGTTGGAAGACAGCGCGGAGCTGGATTAGGTGGTGGTCATGATGAGAGAGAGCAAACATTAAATGCTCTCCTAGTTGAAATGGATGGTTTTGAGCAAAGTGAAGACATAATTTTAATGGCTGCAACTAACCGCCCTGATGTTTTAGATACAGCATTACTTAGACCGGGTAGGTTTGATAGGCAAATTATTGTAGATGTTCCAGATTTAAATGGAAGGTTAGGAATTTTAAAAGTACATACCAAAAAAATTGTAATGAATAAGAAAAAAGTTGACCTTAAGGCTATCGCACAAGGTACACCCGGTATGGTTGGAGCAGATTTAGAAAATATTGTAAATGAAGCCGCGCTTTTAGCTGCGAGAAAAAAGAAAAAATCTGTTGATATGTCAGATTTTGAAGAGGCTAAAGATAAGGTGATGATGGGAGTTCAGAGAACTAGTGTTGTTTTATCTGAAGAAGAAAAGAAAATTACAGCCTACCATGAAGGAGGACATACTCTTGTAGCAGCTAAAACAAAAGGAGCAGATCCCGTTCACAAGGTTACAATAATCCCTAGAGGTCGTGCTTTAGGTGTAACTATGCAGTTGCCTATAGATGAAAAACATGGTTATTCTAGAGAATATATTAACGGAAGACTAGCTATATTGATGGGAGGGAGAGCTGCTGAAGAATTAATCTTCAATGAAATGACTACTGGCGCAGGTAATGATATAGAGCAAGCTACTGGAATAGCGAGAAAAATGGTATGTGAATGGGGAATGAGCGATGTTGTTGGGCCTATGACATTTGGAAAAAAGAATGAAGAAGTTTTTCTTGGAAGAGAAATTCAAAGTCAAAGAGACTATTCTGAAGATATGGCTAAGCTAATTGATGAAGAAGTGGTTAAAATAGTTCGTAAAGCACAAGTAACCGCTGAAAATATATTAAAGAAGAATATCTCAAAGTTACATGGCATTGCAGACGCATTGCTTGAAAAGGAAACTATCGATGGAGAGGATGTCCTTGCTATTGTTAATGGTAAAAAACCGGCACCTTCAAAAAATGGCACTACTAAGAGAAAGATAGCTCCTAAGGCAAAGAAAAAAAGTTAATTTATAAATCATATTATAGATGAATCAATAAAGACGCCTTGAAAAAGGCGTTTTTTTATATTTAATGAATGAATAATAAAGAATTTAATATTTGGCTAAAAAAACCATCTAACTGTCTGATTATGGGGATTGTTAATACTACGCCAGACTCATTTAGTGATGGTGGTAAATATAATTCAACCAGCAAGGCGATTGATTTTGCTTATGATTTATTGGATAAAGGTGCAGATATAATTGATATTGGAGGAGAATCATCGCGACCCGGCGCAGATCCGGTGTCACCTTCAGAGGAGATAAAGCGAATATCGCCCTTACTGAATGAACTAATCAAAAATACTGATTATCCCATATCCATTGATACGTATAAATCTTCTACAGCAATTTATGCTTTAGATAATGGTGCACATTTAATTAATGATATTTCTGGAATGACCCATGATGAAAAAATGGTAAATGTTATTTCCAGGTATAATGTACCTGTAGTAATTATGCATATGAAAGGCACACCTAAGACTATGCAGCAAAGCCCGAACTATATTAATGTTGTTGATGAGATATGTGAATTCTTAGCTGATCGTATTAATTTTGCAATAAACGAAGGTGTATCTAGTAAGAATATAATAATTGATCCTGGTATTGGATTTGGAAAGACATTGGATGATAATTACAAAATCATTGCTAAATTAAACCAGATATGTAAACTGGGATACCCTGTATTGGTTGGTCCATCAAGAAAATCTTTTATTGGAAAAACTCTTAATGAGCCTATAGATGGAAGAATCGAAGGTAGTATTATTTCAGCTGCATTATGTTATAAGAATGGTGCAAAAATTGTAAGAGTTCATGATGTTGAAGAAACAAAAAAAGGCTTATTGGTTGTTAAGAAAATAATTGAGAATGCATAAATGATTTTGTTTGAAATAGGCTTTTTAACTATAACACTAATTGATCTTATAGATCTTACTTTAGTAAGTTGGCTTTTTTATAAAGTCTACACTTACTTCAGGGGAACTCGTGCTGGTCAAATGTTGGTTGGACTGATAATCCTAATGATTGGCTCATTTATTTTTAATGCATTTGGATTTAGCGCATCATCGTGGCTGGTAAATCAATTTCAAACTGTACTTGTTGTTGCTTTCGTTATTCTGTTCCAGCCCGAATTAAGAAGATTGCTTATATATGTTGGTCAAACACATTTCTTTCAGCAAATTTTTAGAGCTGGAACCCCTAAAACAATAACATCTATTATTGAAGCAATATCTCAATTAAAAGAAAAAGGTTGGGGCGCCTTGATTGTTATTCAGCGTGAAACAGGATTGAGGTCTTATAAAGATCAAGGAATGCAAATAAGAGGGGAAGTAACATCGTCGCTTTTACTTTCCATATTTAGCCCATCATCACCTCTTCATGATGGAGCAGTTATTATTCAAAATGATTTAATTGATACAGCTGCATGTATATTGCCATTAACTGAAAGCAAGATGGTTGACTCAGGGATGGGGACAAGGCACAGAGCAGCAATTGGAATTTCAGAAGAAACCGATGCAATAGTATTAATAGTATCTGAAGAGACATCCAAGGTTTCTGTGGCTGAGAATGGCAAATTTGTTAAAAGAAATATCAAAGAAACTACTTTAGAAAAGTTTTTGAATGATAAAATGTTTATTTCTTCTGAAGATTAGGATTTAAATATATTCTGTATGGATATAAATGATATAAAAGACCTTTTTTCTAAAACTAAAAAAAAATACTCCGAACTTCGGAGGCATCTTTGACTTAGGATTAAAGAAAGAAAAGCTAATTAAAATGCGCCAGTTGACTACTGATGAGAACTTTTGGAATGATAATAAGGCAGCATCTTTACAATTAAAAAAAATCTCTCTTTTAGAAAAAGAAATAAATGCATGGGTTAAAATTGATTCACTTATAAATGATTTCAGTATTTTAGCTGAATTTTACGATTTAGGGGAGATAGAAATTGATGAGATTAATAATGAGTTAATTAAATTCGTTGATTTAGTTGAAGATGTAGAGCTAAAAACTATTTTGGGAGAACCTCAAGATTCTCAAAATGCTATTATGACTATTCATCCGGGTGCTGGTGGAACAGAGAGCCAGGATTGGGCTGAAATGTTATACAGAATGTATTCTCGTTGGTATGAGAATAAGGGCTTTAAAAAAAATGTAATAGATTTTCAACCTGGCGATGAAGCGGGAATTAAAGATATTACTATAGAGATTGAAGGAGACTATGCTTATGGTCTTTTAAAGGCGGAGGTAGGTGTTCATAGGCTTGTAAGAATATCACCATTTGATTCCAACGGCAGAAGACATACTTCTTTTGCTTCAGTATTTGTATATCCATCTTCAGATGATGAAATTGAAATAGAGATTAATAATAATGATCTTAGAATAGATACATATCGTGCTAGTGGCGCTGGTGGTCAACACGTGAATAAAACTGACTCAGCTATACGAATTACCCATATCCCATCAGGAGTTGTAGTTCAATGTCAAAATCAAAGAAGTCAGCATAAAAATAAAGCCTCAGCGTTAAAAGTCCTTAAAGCTAGGCTTTATCAGTTAGAAATCGACAAAGAAAAAGAGGCTGTCAAGGATTTAGAGAATAAAAAAATGGATATTGCATGGGGAAGTCAAATTAGATCATATGTTTTTCATCCATATAATCTAGTAAAGGACCACAGGACTAGTAAAGAGACTGGAAATATAGATGGGGTAATGGATGGAAAGATTGATGATTTCATACGGTCATTTTTAATTCATAAAATTGAAGTAAATTAATAATTAATAATTAATAATGAGAGAGCTACTAAATGCCAGATGAACGAAAAAGCTTTAATCAGATAGTGGAATTTCGCAAGGAAAAGCTAAATAAGCTGATTAAAAAAGGAATAAATCCTTACCCGGCACTATTTAAACCATCACATCATAGTAGTGAAATAATTTCAAACTATGATTCTTTAGAGAATAGTTCTGTAAATATAGCAGGTAGAATCATCTCTATTCGCAAGATGGGAAAAGCTTCATTTTTCAATATCCAAGATCGTTCAAGTAAAATCCAGATTTTTATTAAAAAAGATGAGGTTGGTGATTCCGAATACGAAATTTTTCAATTAATGGACATTGGAGATATAGTAGGAATTGAAGGGGTTGTTTTTAAAACTAAAGTTGGCGAAGTTTCTATTAAAACTGTGAAATTGTCAGTTCTTTGCAAATCAATTAGACCTCTTCCTATTGTTAAAGAAAAAGAAGACGAGGTTTTTGATGCATTTAGCGGAAAAGAACAAAGATATAGAAATAGACATTTAGATTTAATTGTTAACCCTGATGTAAGAGAAACTTTTATCAAAAGATCGCAAATTATTAAAAGCATTCGATCTTTCTTAGATGATTTGGGATTTCTAGAGGTAGAAACCCCTGTTCTTCAGCCAATTTATGGAGGAGCTAATGCGAAACCATTTACTACGCATCACAATGCCCTGGATCAAAAGTTTTTTCTCAGAATTGCTGATGAATTATACCTTAAGCGATTAATCATAGGTGGAATTGATAGAGTTTATGAAATTGCAAAAGATTTTAGAAATGAAGGCATGGATCGAAACCATAATCCAGAATTTACAATGCTAGAATTTTATTGGGCATATGCTGACTATGAAGACAATATGGATTTGGTTGAGAAAATGATTCGCAGTGCAGCCAGAGATCTTGGAGTTGAGAGTTTAAATTGGAATAATGAAGATATAGATCTTTCTAGGAAATTTAAGAGAATTTCATTCTTTGAGGCGCTCAGCGAGAGCATTGAAGAAGATATTTCTAATTTAGATTTTGAAGGATTGAAAAAGCTATGCTTAAAAAAAGGTTTTAATATTGAATCTGAAGACACCTATAGTCAACTACTAGATCATCTTATGAGTGAACATGTTGAGCCAAAATTAATCCAACCAACTTTTATTATTGATTACCCAACTATAATTTCACCATTAGCGAAGAAGCATAGAAATGGAAATCCAAATCTTGTTGAAAGATTTGAATTGTTTATTGGTGGCGCAGAATTTGCTAATGCTTTTACTGAGTTAAACGACCCAATTGATCAGCGCCAGAGGTTTGAGTCGCAACAAAAACTTGCTATTCAGGGTGATGATGAAGCTCACCCTGTAGATGAAAACTTTTTGCAAGCAATAGAGTGTGGCATGCCTCCAACCGGAGGTGTTGGGATAGGTATTGATAGACTTGTAATGCTTTTGACTGAAAATAGATCAATAAAAGATGTAATTTTATTCCCAGCAATGAAAAATGAATAGTTCAAAAAAAATTGAAAATTAGTTTTCTCTTAGCTTTAAAACATATTAAATCTGATCATAAAAGTGGTTTTGTTAAAACCGCAAGCATCTTATCTGTATTTGGTCTATCAATTGGAATTTCAGCGCTTTTAATTACCTTATTCATCCTAAATGGTTTTGAGAGGATTATATCTGAAAAAATTACAGAGGTTGATGGGCATATAAGGATTAAGCATTTTTTAAGCGAACCGTTTAATCCTTCTGATTATGATCTTGAGAATAAATTGTCTACTCAGAAAAATAATATTTTGATTAGGCCATTTACACAAAACACCGCACTTTTTAGAAAAGGACAGATTGCTGAAGGCGTAATCGTTGAAGGTGTAAATGCTGATGATTTTAGCTTTATTGATCAGATGATTATTGAGGGCTCATCAAACCTTTCTTCAAGAGGGGTCATTATTGGAAAACGCCTAGCCAATACACATAATATAGGTATAAATGAAAAAATCACTATTTTTGATTTGTCTTCTCTATATCATAATACCAAAAGTTTTATGCAATTTAATGTTGAGGGTATTTTCCATTCCGGTATGACAGAATACGATAAATCATCTGTATTTATAAATATTAGCAATTCAAAGACGTTATTTGGTTTAGATGAAAAAATTTCAGGGTATGTTTTACAATTAAAGGATATAAATAATTTAAATGATATAGCTAAATCAATAAATTCTAATATTTCATACCCCATGATGTCAATGACGTGGAAAGAAAAAAATAGAGCACTCTATAAATGGTTAAATGTTCAGCGCTGGCCAATCTTATTTATTTTTAGCCTCATCGCTCTTGTTGCTATAATAAATATTGTTTCATCATTATCAATGATTGTTATAGATAAAACCAAGCAAATTGGACTACTATCAGCCATTGGAATGCCTTCATCAGAAATCAAGGATATTTTCTTAATAAAGGGCCTTATAATTGGTTTTTTAGGAACATTTTTCGGATCACTTATTGCTATATCTTTAGCAACTTTACAAAATAATTTTAAGATTATTGTAGTTCCTGAGGATATTTATTTCATGAACTTTATTCCAATTGATATTAATTATTTTCAAATTTTAATAATATCAATTGCAACACTTATAGTTTCTTGCATTATATCTTATTGGCCTGCGATGCGTTCAACAAAAATTTTACCATCACAGGCACTAAAATACGAATGAACTTCTCTTCTAAAATTGCTAAGAATTTTATGTTTACAAGGAAAGAGGCTGGACCTACAAGAATCACAGGCCTCATTGCGATAATTGGTATTGCTGTTGGCACAATGGCTATGGTTTTATCGGTTTCAGTTCTAAATGGGTTTGAAAGTAGGATAGTTGATAAGATAATTGGTTTTGAAGGAGATATTAAGCTTAGGGGGATCTTCAACCATGAAGATGACATAGAAAACCTTAAAGTTATTAATAGCATTGATAGGATTATGCCTTATGTTGATAGAGCTGGGCTTATGGTCTCTAATGACAAAACAACTAGAATGATTTCATTTAAATCGATAGATTTAAATGAAATAGAGAAATTTTATGAAATTAATATTAGTGAAATAAATAATTATGATCAGCCAAAACTTATTATTGGAAAAACTACCGCCAGTAGAATGAATTTGGAAGTTGGTGATGAAGTTAAAATTATGAGCCCTTTAGATCAAAATACCATCTTAGGATTACCAAGGCAAATTAGAGTTGTTGTTGCGGCAATTTTTAATGTTCAGGTATTAGATCTTAATGATAAAATTGCCTTTATTGATAAAGATATTGGGAAATCTCTTTTTCTTAGAAAAAATGGCTATGATGGAATAGATATTAGAATAAAAAAAGGGTTCAGCTTGAACGAAGCTAAAAGAGAAATTTCCACACTTTTTCCTGATAACAATCTTGAAACTTGGAAGGATCTTCATAGCAATCTTTTTAGCGCTATGAAGCTAGAGCGAATAGGCTCTTTGATTGTATTAAGTCTGATTGTTTTGGTAGGTTGTTTTAATCTTTCAACGACATTAATGTTAATTACAATTCAAAAAATAAAACAGTATGGAATCTTATCCACTCTTGGAGCTACGAAAAACACAATTAGAAATATTGTTATCAAGCAAGGTTTTTATACAGGTGTAATCGGTATTTTTATTGGAATATCTATTGGTATTTTAGTAGTTATAATTCAAACTATTTTTGGAATAGTAAAGCTACCTGGTGATATTTATTTTACATCTTACTTGCCAATGATAATTTATTTTTCTGATTTTTTATTAATTATTTCAATATCTCTTACAATGGTTATCTTTTCATCAATGATTGCAGCTAGACGTACTAATTTAGCAACTATTAAGAATTCGCTTGTGCTTGAAAAATGATTTTAGAAGCAAAAAATATAACAAAATCCTTTTTTAATCATAATGGTAGACTAACAGTTTTTAGCAATCTTTCATTGATAATTGAAAAAAGTGATCTTATAACAATAATGGGTCCTAGTGGATCTGGAAAATCAACTCTTTTAAATATCCTTGGCACTTTGGAAAATTTTGATGAAGGGACTTTAAATATAGATGGAAAAGAAATCATAAAGCAAAATAATGACTCTTTATCAAAAATTAGAAATCAATATTTAGGCTTTGTATTTCAGTTTCATCATCTTATTCCAGAATTTAACGCCTTAGAAAATGTTTTGATTCCCCAGCAAATATATAAAAATGAATTAAATGATTCTTACGCTAAAGAGTTATTGCAATTTATGGGGCTTTCTAAAAGAATGAATCACTATCCCTCAGAGCTTTCTGGAGGTGAAAGATCTAGGGTTGCAGTTGCAAGAGCATTAGTTAATAAGCCTTCAATAGTGCTTGCCGATGAACCAAGCGGCAATCTAGATGTAGATAATGCAAAAAAATTGATAAAGCTATTTGATAAAATAAATAAAGAATTCGAACAGTCGATTGTAATTGCAACACATGATAAAAAAGTTGCTTCAATTGGTAGTAAAAATTACATTCTTAACAAGGGAGTCCTATCTACATCAGATATTATTTGAAGTTGTATTAACACTTCTTAACTTTAACTACCTATGAAAGAAAATTTTTCACAAAGAGTTCAGCATATTATTAAGAATGCAAAAGAAGAAGCTATTAGGCTTGGACATAGTTATGTAGGATCTGAGCATCTACTATTGGGTCTTTTAAGGGAAAAATCAGGTTTAAGTGCAAAAATATTTGATATATATGATTGCGATATCTCTGATGTGCAATCAATGATTGAGGATATGATTAAAACTTTAGGCAATACAATGACCTTAGGGCATTTGCCCCTAACTCGTAGAGCTGAAAGAATACTTCGAAATGCATTTAATGAAGCAGCAGCGCTTGGTTCTACCTTTGCTGACGATGAACACCTTCTCTTAGCTATTCTTAAAGAGAATGAAGGTATTGCTCGTGAGGTTTTAAATTCTCACAACCTAGACTATGAGAGCGTATTAGATTTAATTAATAATGAGCCAAGTGAAGATTTTCATGAAACAAAAGAGCTAAAACCATCAAAGCCTTCCAAGTCTAAAACTCCTGCACTGGATCATTTTTCAAGAGACATAACAGAGCTAGCGCGCGCTGGTAATCTTGACCCTGTTATTGGCAGAGAAGATGAGATTCAACGAGTTGCACAGATATTATCCAGAAGAAAAAAGAACAACCCTGTTTTAATTGGAGAACCTGGTGTTGGTAAAACTGCAATAATTGAAGGGTTGGGTCAAAAAATAATTGAAAAAAATGTTCCACGAACTCTTCATAATAAAAGAATTCTTTCGCTAGACTTGGCAGGTTTAGTTGCAGGAACCAAATACAGGGGTCAGTTTGAAGAAAGAATGAAAACAATAATGGTTGAGCTAGAAAAAACTGATAATTTAATTTTATTTATTGATGAGCTTCATACGATAGTCGGTGCTGGAGGAGCATCTGGTTCACTTGATGCTTCAAATATGTTTAAACCTGCATTAGCGCGAGGCGATATTCATTGTATTGGCGCAACAACTTTGGATGAATACAGAAAGCATGTTGAAAAAGATGGAGCACTAGAAAGAAGATTTCAAAAAATAAATATTTTGCCACCTTCAACAGAAGAGTCTATTGAAATTCTAAAAGGATTACAGCTCAGCTATGAAAAACATCACAATGTATCTTATTCAGATGAAGCAATACGGGCATGTGTATATTTCTCAGATAGGTATATAACAGATAAGTTTTTACCTGACAAAGCTATAGATGTTTTAGATGAGGCAGGCTCAAGGGCCCATATCTTAAATATTAAGGTTCCTCAAAAAATAATTGATTTAGAAATTAAGATTGATGAGATAAGAAATAAAAAAAATTCCGTAGTTATTGAACAAAAATTTGAAGATGCTGCAAGCTTAAGAGACAAAGAGCATAAGTTGATTAATAAACTGAGCGACCTACAAAAGAAGTGGAAATCAAATGAAGAGCTGAATCCTGCAATTATATCTGAAGATAATATTGCAGATGTAGTATCAACAATGACAAGGATACCGGTTCAAAGAGTTGCAGAGTCTGAAGGTAGAAAGTTATTAAAGATGGACGAAGAACTTTCGCAAAAAATTATTGGCCAAAACCATGCTATAAAAACATTGAGTAAGGCTATCCAAAGATCAAGAGCTGGCTTGAAAAGAGAGGGAAGACCTATAGGTGTTTATTTATTTCTTGGTCCAACAGGTGTTGGAAAAACAGAAACAGTTAAAGAGTTAGCACAGTATTTATTTAGCAAAGAAGACTCTTTGGTTAGATTAGATATGAGCGAGTATGGCGAACGATTTGCAATGTCTAGATTAATTGGAGCTCCTCCCGGATATGTTGGCTATGAAGAAGGAGGAGAATTAACAGAAAAAGTACGCAGAAACCCTTACTCTGTAGTGTTATTTGATGAAATTGAAAAAGCTCACCCAGATATTTTTAATCTACTTTTGCAGCTGTTTGATGAAGGCTTTATAACTGATAGCTACGGAAGAAAAATTGACTTTCAAAATACTATTATCGTACTTACATCAAATATTGGAACAAAAGAAATCCAAAATACTTCTTCTTTTGGTTTTAATGAATCAGCTAATGAGCTAGAGAGCGATAAGATAAAAAATAAAATCCTTGATAAAGTTAAGAGTATTTTTAATCCTGAATTTATTAATAGGCTCGATGAGACTGTTGTTTATAACACACTTTCAAAAGAAGATGTAGTTAAAATAATTGATTTGCAAATGTCAGGTTTATACCAAAATTTAGAAAAAATTGGCTTTTCAGTGTCAATAAGCAAAAAAGCAAAATCGCACTTAGCAGATCAAGGTTTCAGTTCTGAATATGGAGCACGTAATCTTCGAAGAGAAATTCAAAAATCAATTGAAGATCCACTTTCCGAATTATTATTAAAAAATAAATTTAAAGATGCTGATAAAATCAAAATAGACCTAAAGATTGGTAAATACGAATTTTTACCTATTGCTCGTAAATCGAGAAAAAAAGCCACTTCTAAATCATAATAGCTCAATAAATCCTGTCATAATAGCATATTAATTTATAATTATATGACATTATGTTATATTGATTATCATGGCATGCATCTTGCAATAATAATAATAGAATTTATTAATTTATTTTGGAGTGATATAAAATGGGAAAAATTATTGGCATTGACTTAGGAACAACAAATTCTTGTGTAGCTGTTTTAGAGGGTGGTGAACCATCAGTTATTAGTAGCTCTGAAGGTGGAAGAACTACTCCTTCAATAGTAGCTTTTGCTAAAGACGAAGATCGATTGGTTGGTCAACCAGCTAAAAGGCAAGCGGTAACAAATCCTCAAAATACTATTTTTTCAATTAAAAGATTTATGGGAAGAATGTTTAAAGAGGTAGGAGCTGAGTCTGAAGATGTACCTTACGAAATTGTTAAAGGTAAGTCTAATTCAGTTGAAGTAAAAATTTCTAATAAAACTTACTCTCCTCCTGAAATTAGTGCTATGGTGCTTCAAAAACTTAAACAGACAGCAGAAGAACACCTAGGAACAACGGTTACTGATGCTGTAATCACTGTACCTGCTTATTTTAATGATTCTCAGCGGCAAGCAACGAAAGATGCTGGTAAAATTGCAGGTTTAAATGTTCGAAGAATTATTAATGAACCTACAGCAGCTTCTTTGGCCTATGGTCTAGATAAAAAGAAAGAAGAAACAATAGCAGTTTTTGACCTTGGTGGTGGAACATTTGACATTTCTATTTTAGAGTTAGGCGATGGTGTCTTCGAGGTAAAATCTACTAATGGTGATACCCATTTAGGTGGAGATGATTTTGATCAAAAAGTTATTAATTGGATTGCTGAAGAATTTAAATCAGCTGAAGGTATTGATTTAACGAAAGATCCGATTGCGCTTCAAAGATTACGTGAGTCAGCTGAGGTAGCTAAAAAAGAACTTTCAAGCTCAAAGCAAACAGAAATCAATTTGCCGTTTATTACTGCTGATTCATCTGGACCTAAACATCTAAATTTAACTTTGACACGAGCAAAATTTGAGGAGCTTGTATCTGAATTAGTTGAAAGAACAGTTGGTCCCTGTCAAAAAGCTTTAAAGGATGCAGGATTATCAACATCGGATATCCATGAAATAATATTGGTTGGCGGTTCCACTAGAATACCTAAAATTCAAGAAAAGGTAAAAGAAATATTTGGAAAAGAACTTAATCAGAGCGTTAATCCAGATGAAGTTGTAGCTTTAGGTGCAGCTATTCAAGGAGGAGTATTAGCTGGCGATGTAGATGATATACTATTATTAGACGTAACTCCTCTTTCGTTAGGCATTGAAACACTTGGCAGTGTATCAACAAAACTAATTGAGAGAAATACTACAATACCAACGAAAAAATCTCAGGTATTTTCTACTGCCGCTGATAATCAAACAACTGTTGAAATTCATGTCCTTCAAGGTGAGCGTGAAATGGCTGTAGATAATAAAACCATTGGAAGATTTCATCTAGATGGTATTCCTCCAGCCCCAAGAGGTGTCCCTCAGGTTGAGGTCACTTTTGATATTGATGCAAATGGTATACTAAATGTAGGTGCAAAAGATAAAGCTACAGGCAAAGAGCAAAGCATCCGCATTGAAGCTTCAAGTGGACTTTCTGATACAGAAGTTGAGAAAATGGTAAATGATGCAAAAAAGCACGAATCAGAGGATAAAGAAAAGAGAGAATTGATTGACATGCAAAATCAGGCAGAACAATTAATTTATCAAACGGAAAAGAATATTGAAGAGTATAAGGAAAAGTTAGACGATGCTGAAAAAAAGTCACTTGAAGATAATGTTGAAAAACTTAAAACAGCTAAAGATGGAGAAAGTGTGGAAAATCTAAAATCTGCTCTTGAAGAATTAAATAGCGCATGGAGTTTAATTGCGTCTAAAATGTATGATTCAGCAAAAGAAGACAGTCCGGAGCAAGACCCCAATGGAGGTGACTCAAATAAAAAGGGTAAGAAAAAGAAAAAAGATGATGATGAAATTGAAGACGCTGATTTTGAAGTTGTAGATTAATTAAAAAATAATACCTTTAAAAAAAGCACACTTTATAGTGTGCTTTTTTTGTTTATGGAACTCAAGAGGTGTAATTTCATAGTAACTGTATAGCTTCATTTTGATTATGAAAAAAAATCACCAGAAAATTCTAATAGTATCAATTACGCTAGCCTTCCTGGCTTTAGTTTATTTTTTTAGACCAAGTGTCTGGCAAGATCGAATTGAAACCTATTTAAATAATCAGCTAAATAATTCAGGTTGGAAGCTTAAAAATAGTGTTTTTTCAGGTCATTTGTTTACCCAGGTTTCGTCAAATAGCATTGTTTTGTCTAAATCTGATGGTTCGATAGTGAGTTTTCCTTCTATTGATGCAAGAATAAAAATTATACCATTATTATTAGGTAAGGTAAATCTAAACCAGCTAACTGTTTCAAATGCTATTATTAAACCCTCAATGAATTTTGATAATGAAAAATCTGATCAAAATATGATAAAATTTGATCCTAGCAATTTTCCAATAAATATAAAGAACCTGTATCTTGATGGAAGCTTTATCGTTCCTTTTGAAGATTCGTTGCGTTCTATTAATTTTTTAATAAATGGTGAAATTTTAAATATTGATAAAAAAATAAATGTTAACTTAAAAGAGTTTAAATTTTCATCGCTCTTTCCAAAATTTGATGTTAACACAAAAGGCCTTAAAGGATTTTTTGAAAAAAATAAGATCTCTTTAGATTTAAATGCAGCTAGTATCAACAATATAGGTCTTTCAGGTTTTTTAGAGTATACGTTTTTTGATACATCAAGTATTTATGCAGAGATTGAATTGAATGATTATAAAATACCGGAGTCGATATTTTCTGAACTACCACTCCAACCAAACCTTTCCAAGTTATCTGCAAATTTTACATTCAAATCAAATCTTTCTGATTATATTGGCAATCTTCAAATCCAAAATGACCTAGGATTAAGTATGGATGGTAGTTTTGAATTAAAAAGTGATTCAGGTTATGTACGTTTAGACAGATTAGATCTACAGGGGAATGAGGCCAGCTTGTCTCTAAATGGATTAATTGAAGAAGCTGGTAGATTTAATGGAATAGCAAAGCTAGATAATTTAGATTTTAGTGAATGGATATTAAACTATCAAAAAACTGGAATCTCAGGTTATTTATTATTAGATGGCAGTTTTCAGGGAATGCAAATAACATCTCTTGATGTTAATGCAGATATAACAGAGTCGATTAGATTTAATAGAGAACCATCATTCTTTTCAGGCGGTATTTCTTATGCTGACTCTGTTTTAACAGTTATCAATCCAGTTACCCTTTCCATAGATCGTTCGCTTGTATCTATTGAGGGTAGCGCTGATTATAGTAAAAAGATACTCGATTTAGAATTAGATCTTAAAGAAGCCTCTAGTTCATTGATTAATTATTTTTGGAGCGATACATTATCAAGCGGCAAGGCTACAGGTTCAATGAAAATTAACGGCACATTTGATAGAACTTCAGTGGCCACTGACCTTATTGTTAATGATTTTGAGTATGACGATATTACTTTATCCAATTTTGAATTAAATGCAAAGATTGATGACATCAATAACTACAAAGAAGGTATTTTAAAGATAAAATTTAGGGATGGAGTATGGAATGATTTTATTTTTCAAAATGGAAATGGCCAATTTATATTAAATGGTAAGGAGATTGTAATAACATCCTTTGAGGCAAGAAATAATTCTGATTTTATGCAATTTAATGGGAGCTATATTGCAGACTCCCTTTTAATTATAGATAAACTTCAACTTGCATACCAAGACCACTTTCTTATAAATCCAGCACAATTAATTTTGTATTTATCGAATGAAAAACTATCAATTAAACCGTTCGAACTTCATGTGGATGATGGTGTTATAGATGGGTATTTTGAAACCAATCCATTCGTGGGAAAAATAAAATTTTCAAATGTTACAGCAGATATACTTTCTTTATTAAAAATAAAAGGAGGTGATAGGATAGAAGGAAGCTTTTTTGGAGAAATTAATTTCCCTAAAGATACTAATTTGGATAAGGTGAAGTTTGATTTTAGCGTTAAGGAGGGGTTGCTGGTGAATCAGCCTTTTAACGATTTGCGAGTTGATGCTTTTTATCGAGGTGGTGCAATATTGATTGATACACTCTCATTAATTCATGAGGATAAATCCAGCTTTTTTATTTCAGGGAATATTCCTTTTCCATTTGATAGATCGAAATCTCAACCAACTGAATTATTTTCTAAATATAAAAATATTGATCTATCTTTTTTGGCAAATATTTCTAATAAATATTTGAATCGAATTAAGGGTCAATTTACAGGATCTTTTATTATTGATGGCAATACTCTAAAGACCCAGTATTATCTTGATGGAAAAATAGATAGCGCCTATTGGGGTAGGCTTCCGCTAGGCACTGTTATGGGTAGTGGCGCATACAAAAACAAAAAAATGGTCTTTGAGAATTTTTCTTCAAAAATTGACCAAAATTGGATAACAGGAAAAGCTAAGCTTCCTATAGACCTTGACTTTATCTCTAAATCTAGAAATATACCACCAAATGCTGAATTAGAGCTCATTTCTGAAGGCTATTTCAATTCAGCAGAATTTATTTCAACATATATATCCGAAATTGATTCTATTATTGGCGATATAGATATAAAGTTTAGCATTAAAGGTCCTAAAAAAAGCTTAAAACGAAATAGCGATATAACTCTTTCTGGTGTAAGTATCTATACTGTATTAATGGATGAACCAGTTACAGGAATAAGCGCACAAGCAAAAATGATCAATAATAAGCTATCAATTAATTCATTTAAGGGTTCAGTAGATAATTCTGATAGGAGACAAATAGAAAGCGATAATTTATATGTTTCTGGAAGTATAGATTTTACAAAATTTTTTGAACCTCGTTACGCAATTAACGCAAGTGGTGAAAATATTTTTTATCGCTCCTTAAATCAGGATATTGAAAGTTATGCGGATATTGAAGTTTTTATTATAGGCAAGGATACTATCGATGTAACAGGAACAATTAGTGCCAAAAATGGAGCGATTTACAAAGAATTTGTAGGAAATGAAACTTCGTTCAATGGGGATGACGAAGGAAGGGTTATGACTAGTTATAATATTAGATTTCCTATTGAAGACTCTTTTGCAATTCGCAACTCACAAATTGATGCTAAAATTTCTGGTGAATTGGGAATGTCAAAATTATATAATGATGAATGGAATTATTCTGGAGAAATTGAGTTTATTGAAGGTCAAATTTATTATTATTTAGGTGATGTTTTTGAAAATTTAAAAGGATCTATGGTATTTGACGGTCAAGGGTTTAATCCATTTTTAGAGCTATCAGCTTCTACAAAAATTGGTGATGCTGAAATCTTGCTTGGAGTTTTTGGTCCATTTGATAACCCAGAATGGAGGTTTGATAGTGACAAGGGGTACTCAGAAAGTGATATTCTTCAATTATTAACATTTAATACTAGAGTGTCAGAAGAAGGATTCTCTACAGAGGGCTTAGGTACACAAGCCCAAACAATTCTTGGTGCATATTTAGAAAGACAGCTTGAAAAAAACTTTATTAAAACTACAGGATTAAAGTCTTCAGGAATCATTCAAGATGTTCAAATTTCAGGAGCCTCAGAACTTCTAAGTCAAAATCAAGGGGAAGAATTCAGTATTAACGCAAGATTAAATCAAAGCTTTAGTCTAAGCTATAAAAGATCTTTTTCTCTAGAAGCTGCTTATAAAAACAAAGTAGGTGTTGAATATAAATTAAATCCTAATTTCTCAGTCATTGGAAACGTAGATGAAAATGGTCAAGTCCAGATGAAATTCCGCGTTCGCCGAGTATATTAGACTGGGATATATGCATAAAAAATATTTAATTATATTATTATTAGTATCAATTTCTTTTTCTCAAAATTACAATAGAGAGATAATTAATAAAGTATCTTTCATAGGTAATGAAAGAATTCATTCAGATAAATTAGAAGATCAGGTTGAACTAAAACCTCCCTCAATAATGACATTTAACTCTATAGATTTTGATAGAAGGCTATTGAAGCTTGACGCAATAAATATTAAAAATTATTATAACTCAAAAGGTTTTTTAGAGGCATCTATTAAAGACTCGTTTATCGTTACTAATAATCAAGTTGATATATTTTTTTTAATTAACGAAGGTAGACAATTTTTTTTAAAAAACGTGAAAATCAAAGGGTTAAGTTCATTGGATAATAATAAAATTTTATCTGATCTTGGGTTATTCAAGGGGACGCACTATAACCCGATAATTATAAATAAAAAACTATCAATCATCGATGATTTACTACAAGAAAAAGGAAAAATATTCTCTACTATAGATATCGATCAAACCATTCAAGACTCAGTGGAGATCATAATAAAG
>Ga0208410_1000074_pt1 | contig 56054 bp, 52 predicted proteins | sample ETN02SmetaG_3_FD_185787 | JGI IMG/M metagenome (GOLD analysis project Ga0208410, IMG submission 185787) | Marine microbial and viral communities from oxygen minimum zone, Eastern Pacific Ocean - ETNP2014F10-02SV257 (SPAdes) (version 2) | ecosystem: Environmental > Aquatic > Marine > Oceanic ... | reverse complement strand
CGTGTATTAAGGCCAGTGAAAGTCATTGTTTCAGAAAACTAAAATTGATAACTACGATGCTGCTGCACAGATTATGAATAAGTTTCTCGTAATTTTGTTATGCACCTCTATGATCCTCTCTGGATGTACTGGAGTAAAGGACGAAGTTCTAGAAACTCTCGGTTGTACTGATTCAGATTCATTAAATTTTGATGAAGAAGCTACAGTAGATGATGGAAGTTGTTTTTATGAAGATGTTGAAGAAGTTCTAGAAATACCACATATTGATGGGTGCGACAATACGAACTCAATACATTGTATGCTACCTTTTCCTTCCGACGCATTCCTAGTTGATGACTCGAGTACCGTTACTGGTAAAAGGATAAATTATGCACCAAATACAATACCTGGATCAGGAACATCTAGTCAAATCAATATCCCTATAATCAATCAAATTGATGGAGCAAGCCCTAATACTCAGATTATGACTGCTTTTGAAATTGAACCTGATGTGTCAGAATTAGCAGGACAATATAGTATTTCAAAAAGTTTAGAAGATGGTCACTCTACAATTTTAATGAATAAATTAACTGGCGAATTAGTTGCACACTGGGTTGAGCTTGATATTAGATCTGAGATTGATCAACCGACTATACTTCACATTAGAACAATAGAAGCATTGGAACATAACACACCTTATGTCGTGATAATATCGGGTCTAATAGACGAATCAGGAGAATTAGTACCCACCCCAGAAGGTTTTGCGGCGCTAAGAGATCAAGTAATTACTTCATCAATTGATATTGAAAATAGAAGGAGTTCTTTTCAAAATTTGTTCTCATTTATTGAATCAAATACTGATATTAAGATCCAACATCTACAAACTGCATGGAGCTTCCATACAGCATCTACTGAATCGATAATTGGTCCAATTATTGAGATGAGAAATGATGCTTTGCAAAGGATTGGGGATGACGGTATAGGATGTAACGACATCATCGTAGAAGAGAGTTTTATTGAAGGGACTACGAATACAAGTCATTGGCTTGTCTCAGGAACTTATACAGCCCCACAATATACTGAATCATTTTATCCACCAACTTTAATCAGAAGGACTTCAGAAACAGATCGGACGCCAGTTTTTGTAGAAAATAGAGAGATTCCTTTTTGGTTATTAATTCCGGGCACAGCAGTCGATGAGCCTGCTGATTTGACAATATGGGGGCATGGATTCCTAGGGACAGGAGACACCTCAGGATTGCATGGATGGGCTAATGAAAACAATGCAGCAATGTTAGGAACTAGTTTTTACGGATGGGCAAGTGACGACGTTACTAGTATAGAATATGCTGTTCTTGATATGAATTATTTCCAACATCAAGCAGAAAGACTTGAACAATCAATGATTAATCAGGTAGTGATGATAAAATCATTTATGGGAGTTTGTTCGGAATTACCTGAATTACATATTAATAATAATAGTTTAGTAGATGTTTCTGACCCAGTTTACACAGGGTATTCAAATGGAGGGCTGCGGGGACCATCGATAATCGGTCTTTCACCAGATCTGAATAGAGGAGTTCTTTGGGCAGGGGGATCTTCCTTTTCTCATATCATAGAACGCTGTACACAATACGATCGGTTTCATTTCATATTTGCCAGTGAATGGGGATACGAAAACCAACTAGATAGGGCAGTAGCTATTTCTATCATGCAGACTCTATGGGATTCAGTTGAATCTGATACTTTCCTATCACTTAGAGAGGAAGGATATCTAAATGAAGTTGAACCTTATGATTTGATGACACTATTCTCAATAGGAGATTTACAAATTTCAAATATTTCGTCTGCAAGGATGATGAGAACAGCCAATATACCAATTCTCAATTCGTCGACCATCATTCCTTATGGCATTGATATAGTGAATGAAACTCATATCGGCTCTGTTGGAGTTTTCTTTGATGGAGGATATATACTCGCACCTGATGGAAATGAATATGGTGAAGAACCTCATCCTGCTCATAATGCAATTGGTGGACTATTTTCAGCCAGAGATATGGCATTTAAATATCTTCAATTGGAAGATATTGTAGATACTTGTAACGGTAATTGCTCATTTTCTCCAGATGACCTGAGTTGGAATTAACCAACTGGTTCTCCACCTTCACCCAAGAATGCGAGTCTCTTAAGACAATCATTTGATATCAAGAAATCAATAATTGTTTCAGGAACAGACTGGCCTAAAATCATCTTAATTGCATTGTCATCATTAATTGTAGAAAGCATTCTAGCAGTCTCACGGACCCTCCATCCTTCAAATCGTTCTCTTTCAACTAGAGGCATAGAAATGACCGGCCATTTAGAACTCTCATATAATTCTGATGAAGTTAAATCACTACTAAAAAATACTCCAGACTCTCCGTGATATCTCTCAGCATGACTGACCCAATTTGGAGGATCTTCGATATCAGGAATAGAGACAATCTTTGCATCAATATTTGCTTCATTATCAAGCCAATACAAAATCATCTCCATTCTTTCAGATTCAGACCAAGGATTCTTGAGCGTTTGGGGCCTATTTGAAGAACCAACTGCAATAATTAGTTTTAATTCAGGAAAATTCTCTAGACGATATGCTTCAGCGTTAATTATCATAGCTGCATGACCATTATGAAACGGCTGAAAACGCCCTAAGACCACAAATCCTGGCTCTGGAGAATCTGATGGAGGTAGGGGAATTAAAGGTAAGTCGGTCATTTTAAAACCTCTTTTTTATCATATAAGGAGGCCCCATTGAGGCTCCATAACTCATATTCTAAATATTCGCGGCCTATTAGTAAACTAATATTTTTTGAGTCGAAACTATTGAGAAAAATGTATAATAATTCACTTGAATTACTATGAGAACTCATTGTAGGTAAGATTCGAGGGTCTTCAGAAGGCTCCATTGTTTCTCCTAATTCCTCCCTTCTACTCATCCAATCAAGAACCACAGATTCGGAATAAGATTTTTTATCTGTTTGTGATAAAGAAGATATGAAATCCTCCCACAATGAAAATTTAAGGAAATCATTAGAATTGGAAATATTGTATTCCAACATAGGCTCCACATATAGGAAAAGTCGAGCATCCCAGCAACGCCATTCAGAAAATGAACACCATTTCGCCAAAAGAATAGTTAATTCTGCAATTTCTGATTCTTTTATTGGCTGTGAATATATTGTCTCAGACATAACTAAATTTGAATTTTTATCAGACCATTCCATTATATCACCTTCTAAATCCACATCAAAATCTCTATGAAATCGATTATCTAATTTAGGCCTATAATCTCTCAAGGAACCATTTTCTACTTTTTCAAATAATTCTTGAAGAGGTATAGACACTAATTTTTGAAAATTAGAATGATGGACAAGATTTAGAATTACATCTGCCATGCCCGTACCTCGGGCCTAGCCAAAGAGAAGTACACAATGAACTATCGGTTAGGCATTCAATTGAATAATAGATGGCTAGGCCAGTCACATGAGCATCGGTTGCGATAGGGGAGTTATAGTCATGGCAACAATCGATGAACAAATCAAATCTCTCGAAGAAGAAATCGGGAAAACTCAGAAAAATAAAGCCACAAATGCTCACATTGGAAAATTGAAAGCTAAAATTGCCGCATTGAAAGCAAGGAAAGAAAAAGCTCAAGCTCATGCTAAATCTAGCGGAGGGGGACCTGGTTTCGAAGTTAAGAAATCTGGCGATGCTTCTGTAGCCCTAGTAGGATTCCCAAGCGTTGGTAAATCAAGTCTTATTTCTCAATTGACAGAAGTTGAATCAGAAGTTGGAAATTTCGCATTCACTACCCTGACATGCATACCTGGTTTGATGGAGCATAAAGGTGCTAAGATACAAATTCTCGACTTACCTGGATTAATCAAAGGAGCCGCAGAAGGGAAAGGAAGGGGGAAAGAAATTCTTAATGTAATTAGAGGTGCTGACATGGTATTATATGTTTTAGATCCATTTCAAGAATCTCATTTCGACATATTAGACCTAGAATTATGGAGAGCGGGGATGAGATTGAATCAAAAGAAACCACAAGTTTTTATCACAAGATCAAACAAAGGTGGAATCATTGTTAGATCGACTGTTAAACAAACAAATCTGACTCATGAGGAGATTCAAGAAATTGTCAGAAGTTTCGGGATAGTTTCTGCAACAGTTACTTTGAGAACTGATGTAACTGATGACCATATTGTTGATACTTTAGCTGGAAATAGAGTTTACAGTAATGCTGTAGTTGTGATAAATAAAGTAGATTTAGCAAATGAAAAAGATATTCAGAGAACTATGGAAATGATTCCAGTAAATTGGCCGGTACTAGAAGTATCGGCAAAAACAGGGAAGGGAATTGAGAATATGAAAGACTTTGTATTCGAAAATTTACATTTCATGTCCGTTTTTCTAAAGCCACAGGGTCAAGAAGCGGATTTAGTTGAACCACTAATTATCAAGGATACATCGACAGTGAGGGATGTCTGTGTAAAATTACATAGGGATTTTATAAGAAAATTTAGATATGCGAGAGTCAAGGGACCAAGTGGTAAATTCGATTGGCAAAGAGTTGGCCTCGATCATCTCCTGAAAGATGGCGATATTCTTTCAATAATACTGAGAAGATAGAAAATCTATCAAGCGATGTATTGAGTAAGTGAATGCTCACGCAGTTACATGGATGGCAGGCAGAGGGACATTATCCCTATGGCTGAATTTGTAAACTTAGTAAGATACCTGAGAGGTAGAATTACTCTATTAATCGGCGTCTTCATTTTTGGCCTAGTATTAGGTTATCCATTTTCAGGAGATGTAATTAGTTGGCTTTTACAAGCCAATGGATACCTTCCCGATGAAGTATTAATAATTATAACTCAGCCAATGGAAGTAATTTTACTTCGACTAAGAATTGCAACGCAGATTGGAATTGCCATGGCATTTACAATGATGATAATAGATATCTCTTGGAATGGAAGTAAAATTATTAGTAAACCAAGTAAAGATAAGTTAAAACAAAATAGTTCTAAAATTACTAGTTTACTCCTAGTATTCTTATCCTCAATTGGGCTTGGAATAATTGGAGCTGTTTATGCCCATTATATACTAATCCCTATGCTTCTTGATTTCCTAGCAAATGATGCAAGCAATGTTGGTTTGACTAACACTTGGCAATTACAATCATGGTTGGGATTTGTAATTGGTCTTTTCTTTGGATCAATAATGAGTTTTCAAACTCCTTTAGTAACATTATTACTACTAAGGACTAGAATAATTAGTAGAACAAGTTTGATAGAGAATAGGGGAATTATTTGGTTCCTTGCACTATTGTTAGGAGCAGTACTATCTCCTCCAGACCCAATATCTATGTTCTTAGTTGGAGGCCCGATTGTATTATTATTAGAAGTTGCATTATTGATTGATAAATTATTTACAAAACCTCAATCGTCTCCGAAATGAATACCTCTATTCTTAGCATCTTCTGCTTGTGCATCTATACGTCCTTGTTCAAGATCAACCATTCTCATCATAACAGCGCCAATCAGAATAAGCATAGCAATGGATAAGATTCCGACCCTACTATCGAACATTACGGTCATTAAACCATATAATAATGGTCCAATAAATGCCGCAACTTTACCGAAAAATCCGAAAAATCCGAAGAACTCTGCACTTCTAGTTTCTGGAACCATTTGGCCGAACATACTTCTTGCTAGTCCCTGAGAACCGCCAAGCAATGTACCCATTGCACAACCTAGGATTAAGAATTGTAGGCCAACTGTAAGGCCAAGGGGTTCCCACACTTTATCGCGAACTGTACTCGGAATGATATCAATAACACCATCACCTAGATTTGTCGGATGATCTACGCCGACAACAGAAATTTCGCTCATATCACCATAAACAGCGCTTACAGAAAATCGAGTATCTTCAAATGAATTAATTATATCATCTATATCTGAACCCAGTGCCCCTAAATTAATCGCTATAGGTTCATTGTCGTCATTGAATCCGGCCCATTTGTAAATTTCTGCATCACTGTAGTCATCATCAACTTCAACAATTCCTGCAAGACTTAATTTTGCCCACTCTTGCTCATCTCCACCTTCAACCTGAGCTATTGGGAAATCAAGCAGATTTTCATGAGGAGTATAGTACCAAACTCCTTCTTCAGGTTCTTCATGTAACTGAACTTGGTAATCGGCATGATCAGAATACTCGAGAGGAGCGAAAGAAAGTGCTGCAAAACAAAGAACAACCCATCCGACAAGAGAAATATTCAATGCAGATTTAGTGCCTAATTTTTGTGCAAGTCTAGTAAACATTAGTGCGGATGGCCAAGCAACAAATTGAATTGCAAGAATTGTTACAATCAAATCGACAGTGGTTATTCCGAGCACGGTTGAGCCAAATACACCTCCAAGAGCAGTTACACTATTTATCCCATCGATGAAGAAGAAATATGCCAGCATGTAAATGAAAAGTGTCCTAAATTTTTCAATTTCACCAAGAGTTTTTCTAATCTCGGAAATAGCTAATTTTGCAGATGACAAGAAGTCTAAAGATGGCATCTCATTTTCAATTGGTGGTTCGGGGACCCATTTGAAAGTCAATAAAGCGAAACTATACCACCAAATACCTGATGATGCCATAACGAAAGGAATAACCCAATCTCCAGTTAATGTCATTACCATTATAAGATGAACTAGTAGTAAGATCCCTCCTCCAAGATAACCGTATGCAAATGCTAGATTGGATATTCGATCCATTTCATCATCTTTCCCCATATGAGGTAGGAGAGCATTGTAAAACACACCTGCTCCATTAAGACCTACATTAGCCAGCATAAAGAATACCATGAGCCATAACCATTGGGTTTCAATTGGCAAGAGAGGAGCGAATGCTAGAAGAAAAGTTGAACCTGCACCGACATACGTAAGTATCCTTAACCACCACATCTTGATTCTTCTTCTATCAGCGATTACACCCAAAGAAGGACTAATTATTGCGATGAATAAGGTACCTATTGCTACTGCAAACGACCAAACTGCATCTCCTTGCATCTCTATAGATCCGATAGTAGTTGTTAATCCATTAGCCTTCAGGAATAGATATGCATACCATGCAGGTAATACTGCAACAGTTACTGATGTTTCAAATGCTGACTTAGCCCAATCATAAAATGCGTAGCCTCTAACTTCTATTGGATTTGATTCTCGGTCAAGTTCTATTGTATCTGACATGCTCATACCTATCTATCGGTTGTCTTTTCATCTATTTAGCGTTGGGGCGGATTAGTCTAGGAAAAACGCTTAATTAATTATCAGATATATCTCGCAAGACATATGGATGATGATAGTGGAGAATGGATTCGTCCTAGAGAAAATACTGTTGAAGCATTAGTTTATGGAATGAATGAATGTGATGGTGTTGAATTAGACTTGAGACTGTCTGAAGACAATAGACTTGTTCTTCATCACGACTCTAAAACCGAGTTTGGAGATTATCCTGAATGTTTGTCATTAGATGAATTACCTGACTATGTAGAGCCGATAGAGGATTTGCTAAGAAAAAAAGATTTCATTAGAAGATGGACTGAAGAAGGAGCATTTACATGTTTTGAATTTAAATCTCCTCACCCAAGTAGTGGAAAAGCAGGGGGCTGGTTCAATAGTAAAGAAAAAGAAAAACATATGATGAAAATGATTGAAGAATTAAATGAAATCTTAGAACCTATTGATTTCCCAGAAAGTAGTACTGTAATTTATTCATTTGAGCCGAAGATTATTTCCGCATCTAAAAAAGTGAAAACTAATTTGAAATTTAGTAGATTAAGGCCACATATACGTTCATGGGGGAATTGGACATCACAGAGAATTGTGGCTACACCATCATTTATCCTCAATTCACTACCTCGGTTGATGGATATGCAGAGGAAAGAAAACTCCCCTATGCTGCCTTGTTCGTTACAATATCTGAGAGGGATTGAAAGCAAACTAAGTCTAGGAAGGACAGTAGGTCTAGAAGGAAAGAAATTAGAACGATTAACAAAATATAGGAAAGGATATCCAGTTTATGTCTGGCCAGCAAAATCGAATTCGGAAAGAATGATACTAGATGCTGGACTAACTGGACTTACTGATAATCTTGCTCCAACCTCAGTAACTTTGGAATCAGGCCATGCCAGATGGACAAAACCTGCCACACAACCACTAACTAACGAGCAACGGAAGGATTTAGATGAGACTCCAATCGATCAACATTTTTCGAGAGTTAATGAAATGAAGAGAGAAGTTACTCCTTGGCATGAGCTTTCTAAAAATGAAAGGTTTGATTTTATCTCTGAATGGAAAAAAAGATGGTCGTGGGAAAGAGAAATTAATTCATTAATTAAAGAAACCTCGTCATCAAGTTTACCTTGGGAAGCGCCAAGAATAATTGGACATAGAGGTACAGGAAAATCACATAGAAATGGATCTTCATGAGTTACTCGATTCTTCTCAGTGGTTGATTTTTAGGGATATATTTAGGCCTGTAGATAGGAGTGCCTCTACCATCTCTAGCATTTCTTTCATCAAGTATCTGAGCACTGATTCCTGCAACTCTTGCCCAACCAAAAAATGTAGTATAATATTCTGGCATTCGGAAACCAACTGAATGAAGTAAACTGCCACTTGCAATATCTACATTAGGATAAGGATTACTTATCTTAGGGATTTCACTTAGAATAGGAGGAATTACTTCTCTCAATGCTCTTGCAATTTTGAAATATTCATGATCTGGACATATTTCATCACCTAATTCAAACAATAAACGAGCACGAGGATCTTCCGCTCTCAAAACTCCATGCCCAAAACCATAAATTTTCCTACGATTAGATAATTCTGTACGGACAAAATTTTCAATTTCCTTGTGATCAGATGTCCCTATTCTTTTGACAAATTCAAGACATGCTTGATTTGCTTGTCCATGGAGGGGACCGGAAAGAGCATTCATTGCGCTAGAAATAGATGAATAAATTGATGCCCATCCAGAAGCTACTGCTTTACCAGAGAATGTTGAAAGATTGCCTCCTCCATGATCCATATGTAGGATGAAAAAGAACCGAAGTACTCTTTCGATATCACGTGCTTGATCATCTTCAAAACCCATCATATGAACAAAATTTTCCACTAACCCTAAACCCGGCTTTCGTGGTTTCAATTTCTCTTTCTCTCCACCTCTTAAACGGAAAATCCTAGCCATCAGTTCAGGCATCCTAGCAATGAGGTTCATTGCATCAGCCCTTGTATCTCCAGTTTTCTCGGCAGTCCCTAGAGCCATAATTCCAATAGAAAGCCATTCCATAGGATGACCGCTCCCAGGAGTTAAAGATTCCAAAACTCTGAGTGCCCCTGTAGGAATATTTTCTCCTCTTTGTGTTAATTCGGCACGAAACTCTTCTGATTCTTCTTCAGTTGGTAAACGCTTATTGAACAATAAAAAGATTACATCTTCTTCTTCCATATTGACTAAATCTTCAACCGGATAGCCAACATAGTGAACTCCTTCATAAGGGTCAACAAAAGAAGTCTGACAAGTTCCAACTGGAACACCTCTTAGTCCAGAATCAAGATTCTTATCAGTAATCGAAAACAATACATCTTCATCAGTCATCTAGTACCACAAAATGCTGTCCCAATATAGTTAAGTCATAATATCTCCGATATTAAGTTTAGAATTCGGCACTCTTCTATTTAGCCTATTATTGTCGTTTTTTGAATTAAATTGCCCGTAATAGTGAAAGAGTGAGTATTCTGAGAATAAAGTATGTCTAAATGGCGCGAACGTCTCAATGAATATGATGACGAACATAGACATATGCTAGAAGGTGGCTCAATTAGCCAACTATTTTTGAGCTATTCGCTATCATTCTCCAATCCAGTTTTCGTAGGTATTGTTTATGGTATAATGATAAACATGACACTTTTATTACCTATTTTTTATGAGGGGAATTCTAATTCAGAAGATCCTATGGAAATCTTACAAAAATGGATTAGTCAAAGTGTAATTATCTTGCTATTATGTGCTTTCTTGGGGGCCATCTCAACTATTATTTCTTCTCTAATAAGAAGGCCGCCGATAAGACTTGAAAAGAAGAGGAGGTATCTTTATCCATTACCATTCATTGGATTCTTGATAACTACGATTACAATCATTTTTTCAACGCCCGAAGAGCTGAAAATATTGGGTTATTTCATATTAATCGCACCAGGGCCAGTATATATTCAGATATCTTATGCTCCAAGATGGAGGATGATTGAAAGAATAGACAGAGACCTTGATCCATTTGAAGGAATGAAGAAAACGATATATCGTGAAATAAACAATGATGAATTGTCCGAACAAAATTTTAATGAGCTGGAAAATGTCATCGAAGAATTAGATTCATGATTCAAGTGAAATATAATTTACTTGGGAAACTGCAACTAATTTGTCATCTATATCATATATCTCAGCCTCGGCTAAACTTAATGTTCTTCCAGACTTGATTACTTTAGCTACACACCTTACATCTGTCTTGCAAGGACGTAAAAATCTAATATTAAAATCAGTAGTTGCAACTTTCCGGTCTGAACCTATTTTTGTTAGAATTGCCCAACATGTAATACTGTCAGCAATTGTTGCAAGAATTCCTCCATGGAATGTTTGAAAAATTCCATCCCACATAGTATCTCTGGGGATAAAAGCTTCACATTCCCCTTTATCAAGTCTCAAAATTTGCATTTTCAAAGTTTCAGTAATTGGAACAGAATTAATTCTTTCCAACATTGAGTTAATTTCTTTAGTATCTAAAGTTGATGTCTTAACCATAAAAAAACCTCATATTAATTTGAGCCGAGGACCTATTTGTTCTAGAACTCTAAGTACATCATCTAAATCTTCACGAGTTAAACCGGCAGACATCTGAGTCCTTACCCTAGCTTTATCTCTAGCAACCATCGGAAATACAATTGACCCAGCCATTATGTTATTTTGACCAAGTTCTTCTGATAATTTTTTAGCTACTAAAGATTCTCCACACATTATGGGTATAATTGGAGTTTCAGAAAAACCTGTGTCAAAACCTAGTGATTGTAATTCTTTACGGAAATAATTTGTATTATCCCATAGCCTAGAATGATGTTCTGGTTCACTCATAAGAACTTGAATTGCAGCTTTCTGCGCTGCTGCAACACCAGGAGGTTGGCTTCCGGACAAAAGCCAAGATCTAGAATGATTTAGCGCGTGATTTCTAACCTCTTCTGAACCTGCAAGAATTCCTCCTTGAACACCTAATGCTTTAGAAAATGAACCAACTTCAAAGTCAACTTTTCCTTGTAAATTAAAATGATCGACTATTCCTGCACCTTTCTCACCTAATACTCCCTCACCGTGACAATCATCAACATAAACCATCGAATCATATTCGTCTGCTAACTTACTAATTTCATCCAAAGGAGCTATGTCTCCATCCATTGAAAATACTCCATCTGTAATTATTAATTTTCTTTCCGCGTCAGAGTTCGCTTTGAGTACTGCCTCTAATTCACCCATATCATTATGTGAGTAAACTCCTCTACGTGCTTTTGTAAGCCTTACACCATCAATTATTGAACCATGATTTAATTCGTCGCTAATTATTATATCTTCAGAACCTCTAACTAAAGTTGGTATTAATCCCACATTAGCAGTATAACCTGCAGAATAAATTAAAGATGATTCTACTTTCTTAAATTCTGCAACTTTTTTCTCGGCTTCGAGGTGAATATCCATGGTACCAGCTATTGCTCTAACAGAACCACTACCTGCTCCATACTTACGTGTTGCAGATATCATAGCATCCATGACTTTTGGGTGATTTGTAAGATTAAGATAATTGTTTGCTGAAAGCATAATTGTCTCTTTACCATCAATAATACACCTTGCATCATTTGAGGTCTCCAAAGTGGGTGGATTCCAATCTAAACCTTGTTTTCTTATCTCACTATAACGCAACGACATCCATGATGTGTCTGCAGCCATGAACTTGCCAAGAGGGTGTAGTTCATTGGTGCTTCTATGGAATGATTACGAATTTAGTAAATCGACGAGTTAAAGATTGAGACCCATACGGATATCTTGATGGCGTCAGGAGTTAGTGTAACAATATTGGGAACTGCTCAAGATGGCGGAATACCACAAGCAGGCTGCTCATGTGAAAGGTGTAATGAAGCTCACAAAGATTTGAAACTAAGAAAATATCCAGTATCTCTAGGAATTATAGGGACTGATGGATCTAAACATATCATAGAAGTTACAAAAAATCTATCTGAACAATTAATGATTTGGTCAACTAATGGAAATGAATTATTTATTCCTGAAACAGTATCTATTACACATCTACATCTAGGACATGTGGAAGGTATTGGGCAATTTGGAAAACCGGTTATGTCATCAAAAGAAGTGGATGTTTTTCTCAGTCATAAAAATAAAAATATTTTTGATGAAAGAAGCGATATAAAATTAATGATTGAAGAAAATAATATTAGAACCCATGCAAAGAATTTTAATCAATTATTTGAACCAATGCAAGGATGTGGTTTTTCCTTACAATTTATCTCAATACCTCATAGAAGTGAATTAGGAGATACTGCTGCAATAATTATCAAAGGAAATAAAAGAAATATTCTCTTTATGCCCGATCAAGATTCATGGGAAGAAACATTAGAATATTATTCGAAAGAAAATATTAGAGGATTTTTGAAAATGTTCGATATTAATGAAGCATTAATTGATGGGACATTTTGGAGTATGGAAGAATTACCTGGAAGAAATATATCGGAAATACCTCATCCTACAATACAAGATAGTTTGAAACTTCTTGGTAAAAGAATGGAAAATGATCCTAGAATTTCTTTTTTACATTTGAATCATTCAAATCCAGTTAATGATATAGGATCAAAACAAAGAAAACTTGTCGAAGAGAATGGCTGGAGAGTTTCTGAAATTGGAGATGTACTGAAATTATAGTATACTCTAGTGGTAACCCTCTTGAATAAACAATAAGACGAGCAATCATGCACCTATCGGGCAAAGTGACCAGTGGTCTTGGAAGGGCACATGTATTCATGGCTCAACCTCATTATCAAGAACAATTCAAGAAAGTTCTCGAAGTTAGTGCTTGGCCTGGGACTTTGAATCTCGACATGGATAGTGAAAGCATAAATGACTATCAAAATTTAAGAATATTATCGGGCCTTGAGGAAGGAGATGTTACAAAAAAGGCTAAGCCATTCAGAATCAAAGGTTTCGAGAGAGATGGAAAATCCTTTGGAGGTGCTACAGCATTTCTTGGGAAAATATCAGCAGATAAAGAAAAATGGATAGAATGTGCAATATTAATTCCAGACTTAACAAGACATACCCAGACTGCTGAAGTAATTTCAGGATCTTTTCTAAGAGAATCTATGCCATGTAAAGATGGGGACATATTAGAAATTAAACTAGATTGAGTGAATTCTCCCAGTCTCTTTCAATTATCATTCCCATCTCTAACTTTGCCATAGACAACCATCTCTTGAATCGATGTCTTTTTTCGGGAGGTGCTGAAAAACCAGCAGTATCGGGTTCACAATCCAAACCCATTCTTTCTGAACATTGATGTTCAATAGACCAAAGTATTAGACCATTAGATGGAGCCCTTCCTAAGTCAACTGAAGAATCAGGATTTTCTAATGCTGATTGAAACGTATCGAAATTAATTCTCCCAGTAGCGACACCAGTAATTGCTGCCGCAAGTCTTCTGACTTGGTTCCATAAAAATGCCTCAGAACTAAGACATATCCCTATAATTCTTCCATCGGAAGAATACCAAGGTTTACAAAAATCAATAGTACGAATTGGGTTCTTATCTTCTTCTAGTTTGCAAAAATTTGTGAAATTATGTGTGCCAATAATCAAATTACAGGCATTAATGAATAAATCCTCATTAATTCCTGTTGACCATTCTTCAATTAATTCTGTTCGATAAAGATATGTCCGTTTTTTTGCGGCTCGACTTCTCACATCGGAATTAACTTTGACTAAATCCCAGGCACATAAACCCTCAGGGAATCGATTATTCAGAACTTTAAGAATAGTTTTTTTCTCTACATCATTCCAAACCGTAATTGGTATATCAATACAAGCGAGGTTCATCCTAACACTAACTCCGGCATCAGTACGGCTTGACATTTCTAAACATCCATCAGTCCACCAACTAACTTTTCTTAACGCGTTTTCTATCGCCTTTTGTACTGTAGGGACATCTGGTTGAATCTGAGACCCATGAAAATGACTACCGTGATAGCCAAATGCGACCATTATACGGCCGCTAGTCAATCGGAAAACCCCCCAATTAATCCTCAGAAAGATATTCCATTGCTTCTTCCACAGAAGAAAATCCTAATCCTAGGATGGCAAATTCTATTGCAACGGGAATAAATTGCCTTGCAAACTGCTCGCTTCGATCATAACCAACCTTAACATCAATAGAATCGATTAATTGTTTAGCAGCTTCATAAAGATGGAATGATACATCAACATCTTCTATTTTCTTACCAAGCTCAATCAGTTTTTTGAATTCTCGAATAGCCATAGGAACGCGATCGAACTCAATAAGGGCATTTGCAAGTGCAGCCTGGTACTCGGCATTTTCTGGCTCTAAACCAGCCGCCTTTTTGAGATAAGATTGGACTTTACCCTCATTTATTCTGTCATTTCCTTTTTCATCAAAATTTCCATTTTCTTGTATCTCAAACATTGCTGCTTCTGCCCAACCATGATATCCAGCAGGGTCTTTAGGATTGTCATTAACATGATTCTCAAATATTTCCATGGCCCCCATGAAGTCTCCTTTGGTGATGTGTTGTGCAGCTATTGTGATGATATCTTCTTCGGACATGTGAATCCCTCTAATGTTCTCTCGGTACCTTTTCATTAATAACAATGCGGAAACTTAAATTTCTATTTCAGCATTATTTTCATCCATTAATTCATTTGCCAATTCGTATACTACCATAGGCTTTCTAATCCCAAAAAGACACTCGGAAGGAGTGGTATGTAACTCTTTTTTCACTCTCTTATATGAAATAAATAACTTGATTATATGAATTACCTTTTGAAAGCCCACTCTTTCAATTTTTACTTTTGGTTGTATTTCTAAATCTTTCTTAGAAATTGGCAATATATTGCCATAACCCATTATTTTACCGAAATACGATGTTTGAGTTTTGAGATTGGCCAATTCATCTAGACTAAATATTGTAATTGAATTATAAATAAATAAGATTTTTCTCTTTATGAAAATATTCTTTTCTGTAATTAGATACGAATAAGAGAATTGAGAAATAAGCGTATAAATTAGGAAAATTATGGTGTTTATTATTCCTAATGCTAAAAACCAAGTATCAAACCACTCGGGAATATTTAGACCTTCTTTCCCTAGAAGCAATAAAATCCAATCAATTACATTTGTCATATACCAAATTGAAGGAACTAGCCCAATAATTAACAAGAAAAGAGTCGTCTTAAAATTCGATGTAGAGATATTGAGAAAATGATTAATTCTTGCAATCAACAACATCACAATAATGAAGGCAAAGACGTCAATCAAGTCAAATAACTGATCTATGATTCGTAAAAGGGTGTAGAAAATACCCTCCTTTCCTTCAGCATATACTGTCACAGCCACACGATAGAAGATGAAATGTGTGAGGAAAATTATTGCAGCAAGAACATACCGTGGATAATATGAAAGAAATGTGGGAGAACCCATCCATATAGGCGTCTCATCAACACCTACTAAAGAGAACTTTTTTCTCGCTAAATCTTCATTAATCGAATCTCTTGAATCTGATATAATTTCGTTCAATCAAAACACCTCTTAATGTAATAATCCCCAAGAATGCTCGGCATTACCATGTATCCAAGAATAATCTTTCTTTGTTCGAAGACCTTGCTCATCTAAAATTGAAATTCTTAATAATTCGAGAGGGTATTCATTGTATGTAAGGTGGCTAACCATTCCTGCACGAGTTGGTTGATCGAAGGTCCATTTCGCTCTAGAGGCTGCTCTAACTTCCAAAGAAATTTTTGTCTTCTCATTCCAAAGACGTACCCTAAATTTTGGTAATCTATTGCCATCATTATCGACTAATATCTCGTCCTCATCTTCTGAATCTATTAGTTCTACCTCACAATTTTTGAATTCCTCAGTGGCATCTCTATTAGAGTCATGAAAGATTCCTGAGCCACTCATTTTTTTCCTAAAGATATCTCTCAATTTCCAAGGTTTATCGTCCAAGTTTAAACAAGAAAATGAAATATGGGGCATAAACCAATCGAGATAAGAACCATCATCAAAATGTAACATACCCCAGAACCAAGGCACAGTTGGTGCCTGAACACTAACTTTCTGGAAATATCCTGTACCTTCAAAATCTTCACCATCAATTATTATGGAGGCTTTTGTACCCTGAATTCTTAGTATATCGTAACCCATATTAGAGAAGAAGACATTATTTTTGTACGTCAATTTACTTGGTGGCCCCCACCAAGGTGTAAGCTCTGCCTTAATTGACTTAGGGGCACCATTTTTCTGAGCACCTTCATCACTGGTTAGATTGAGCCAAAATTTCTTATTTCCTTCAGTCAGGCCAAGTGATAAATCATCATCAACTAGAGGGATAACTGCTCCAGAACCTTCCCCTAGACCTTCTGATGGCCATAATGGATGTTTGTCATCTATAGATACCATTTTACATTCCTTCATAATTAGAGGTTCATGCATTTCTTTACCATCATACCACCACGAACATACCATTCCAGGGACTACGTGCCCTCCATGTTCATCAACCCTCATTCTCGAGCCAGGTTTCCACCAATGATTATTAACACGTATTGCCGGTGTTTCTTTAGAAGACCATAGAACCATAAGTTGTCTTGAACGTGATGGATTATCAGGGTCAGGGATGAATAATATTACCCACCACCACCACCATGAAAGACGTGGTAAAGAAGGCATGATATCTAAGCGCCATAATGATGAATAATCACCAGAAAATCTAGTTAATTCATCTTTCACAGTAATCACATTATTTCCTTATTTCTAAAAATTAGTTGTCCTATCAAAATCATTCCTATGCTAAAAACTAGTATGAAAACCACGCTAATTATCAACGCAATGAAAGGATTCCCAGTACCCAAAGTATGAACAGGTGGATGCCAGAAAAATGATATTCCAGTTTCCAAACCAAATGCGTTAGCTTGTTGCTGCATTAGTGCAGTATCGCTCCAAGCAATCATTACAGTAGCATCAATAATTTGTATGGCCCAATGAGAGATAGATAGCATAGTGATATCAGAACTGGGAATAGTGATAGTGAAAAGTCCCATTAAAAATTCCCATACTCCAAATAAAATACAAAGATAAACTCCATATCGAGGTAGAATTAAGCCAACAGTATTGAAAACTGACCCATATGCTGTCAAAACTAGTATTGTAGAAAGTGAGATTCCAAGCCATACGGGATAATCAGAGAGTCGAATTATTGAATCGCCCGGTCCGATAATTGAAGTAATAAATGCAATAATGAAAGTTAAAATTACAGTATAAGATACAACAACCGCCAGATAACCCAATAATCGATAGAGGATAAATTCGCCTCGATGGATTGGTTTGGAAAGAAGATAATGTAAAGTCCCATTCTCGGATTCATCTCTTACTAATCCTAATGCTAGAAATAGAGGTAAGAATAGACCGAGTATCATCACGAAGGCTATTTTTCCGGTTCCAATTATGAACGTCCTATGGCTTGATTCACCAATATGTTTAGAATCATCAGGATCTTCATCCACATTAGAATCTGCTCGGATACTAACAAGATTCCCATACGGATCATATGTCCACTGGACATCACATACTATTCCATTCCTATTACTATCATCAGGACTGCTTTCAACTAGATAATCCTCCTTGAGGCAGTCGCCATCATCATCGAATCCTTGAGAACTAGAAATCGTTGTACCATCCCAATCAATATCATCTTCATCAATATACATTGACTTAGGATGCTTTTCAACAAAAAACGGCTCTGTAAGATAGCCCCATTGTGCATCCCATCCTGGTTCAACAAAGAAATCGCCTTCACCAATAAAAATCGCTCCAAACATAACATAGGTTCCATTTTCGTAAAGACAATAATTTTTACTTAACAAACCCCAGTCATATGCTTCAAAAGGATCATCAGACATACTCGAATCTTCACAAATGATTGGTTCCAGATTCCAATCAATCCATCTATAATCTGTGGAAAAACCAGAAAAAGGATTACTTGTATCTGTATCAATCCATGTGGGAGTAAAATAACCCCAAGCATCTATCCAAGTATGATTTCCATAATGATTTCTAGGTTGATCATTATAATCTATGTCTCCTTGATAAATATACTCACTAGAACCAGGGAAATTTGATTCATCATAGTCACTTGTTCCATAGATTCTTTCCTGCCCCAATGGGTATCCATCATTATCCCAATCTTCACTATCACCATCATTATCATAAGGTTCGAATTCATCCCTAATTGAATCAATATAGAAAATAATTAAGAGCGAAATTAAAAGCACACCTACTCCCAAAACAACCCAAGTCGAGATTCGATTACGAAGCTGCCTAATAGTTAGTTCAGTAATTGCTCCAGCCTTCCTATCAAGTTGAGTCCAAACAGTAGTTGAGAGGCCTCTACCTTGTTCGTCTAGTTTGTCCATTGTATTAGCCTCCAATTAAATATTCTAATAATGACTCTAAATTATCATCCGGATTGTCAATTCGTGATACTTTTACTTCCGAATCAACAATGACTCTCGGTAAAACTGAATGAGCAGCAGATAAATCATTAGTTTGTATCTCTAACTTACCTTCTTCTGGAAACCTCACACCGTAAATAGGTTCTTCGCCGATAAATGCATTTGCTAATTTTCGAGGTTCTTCGGTTGTAATCATAATTCTATGTGGATGTTTATCCAATAAATCTCTGATAGCATAAATATTCCCTAAAGCCAACAATCTACCATTATGTAGTATTACTATTTGTTCAGTAATTCGTTCAATCTCTTCTAGTATATGACTAGAAACTAAAACTGTTTTACCTCGGTTCCCAAGTTCTTTTATCACATTCATAATACTAGTTCTTGCAATGGGGTCACACCCATGTAGTGGTTCGTCTAGAATTATTAAATCAGGGTCATGGACTAGGGCGTGTGCAATCTTGACTCTCTGCCTCATCCCCTTACTATATTTGCCAATTTCTTTATGACGTACATCGTAAAGACCAACGAAATCTAAAACATGTTCCGCTCTAGATTCAGCTTCATTGCGAGTCATCCCATGTAATCTAGCAAGAGTGGATACAAAATCTTGACCTGTCATCCAATCATAAAGTCTCTCTGATTCACTAACATAACCTATTCTTCGATAAGGAGAGGTGTCTTGCCAAGGATCTATCCCGAATAATTTAACACTGCCTTGGCTAGGTTTAATTCTACCCATTAATAACTTAAATAAAGTTGATTTTCCTGCTCCATTAGGTCCTAATATTCCTGTAACCCCTCCTTCAATAGCTAGAGACACATCATTAACTCCAATTACCTGACCGTACCACTTAGATACATTTTCAACTATTACAGAGGGAACTGTTTCGTCATTACTCATTCTCTTGTAACCTCCAGCGAACTAACTCTAGAAACTAATACTAAAATTGATACTAGATTCATTAAAATTAAAGACACAACAGATAATGACAAGGAGTGAGAATAATTTAGCTCTAATCCCAACATCCACTGTCCAAAATGAGCAAGACAATCATATGGACTTAAGATGTATAATATCGATGTTTCAAACTGAAGATCAATCAATAAAGCAACTAATTTTGTCCCATATATTATGCTCAAAAAGGCAATAGCAGAGAAGAAACGACTTTGACTTATGCTAGACAATGCAAGGCCTATGGAAGTATACGTGATTACCAATAGTATACTACATAATAGACCGGCTAAAAACATAGGTAAAGTATCAATTAAAAATCCCCAACCTTCGCCTTTGAAAACTATGGCTAAAGTATAGTATGACATATATGAGAAAACAATTACAAATCCTAAAACCACAGCCACACTGAGATATTTCATCATTGTATAATCTACTCTAGTAACTGGTCGGGAGAAATATATAGCGCTAGTTCCATTTCTTCTATCATCAGAAATCATCCCGCCTACAACGAGTGCCGTTAAAAGTGGCCAATAACATAGGTTCCTAGGGAAATAACCCAATACTTGACCCCAAAGGTTACTCCTATTAACACCCCACATTTTATCGATGAAACCATCTGGACCGGTTCCAAACAAAGACGAGAAAAAGAGCATCGCAATAGGAGAGATCGCACCAATGAAAATTACTAAAATTGTGAGTCGTATAAATGGATTATAATTTCGATGCCCCTTCGAACTAAATAAGCCAAATACATGATGTCTAAAGATTGCATAATTTCTTACCCAACGTGGCCCAAAATCTCCATCCCATGGCCGATAATTTTGTTCGAAAATTTCGCCTACTGATGCCTCTCTCTTGGCAGTAATAGCAAAAAGATCTTCATCGCCATCATCTGAACCATAAGCTGCTTCCATTCGAGTTTGACCGCCATCTAAGTCTATCAAATCCTCAGGCATTGGTTGCACCTCCGGTGTGTTCAGAAGTCATCAAATCAGAGGTTGTCTTCACTTCAGCACCTAACTTATCCATGATTAATAGGAAAATATCTTCTAAGTCAGGTTCGTATTCACCCATCTTACGGACTTGCACTCCACTCTCAACAGCACATTCTAAGATAATAGGAATAGTATCTTCTGATTCGACTTTGATTCTAATAATTCTACCTAAACGACGAACAGATAGACCCCGAGATTCCAAGGATTCTTGCATCCTAGAAGAACCACCCCATACAGAAATTTCTATCTCTTCGTCAACTTGCCTTGCCAACTCCTCTATTCGGCTATGAACTACTATTTTCCCCTTGTACATCATTACAATACTGTCGCAAACTTCCTGTATATCATCCATTACATGTCCGCTCATTAATACAGTCCTATTTCCTTGCTGCACGGTATTTCTTAGTGTTTGTAACATGAATTCTCTTGAACGTTGATCTAGCCCATTGGTTGGTTCATCGCATATCAATATTTCAGGATCGTGAATTAAAGCACAAGCCAATTTCGCAGCTTGTTTCATTCCGGTACTAAATGTACCTATTTTTCTATATCTCTGATCTTTAAGGCCCACATATTCCAATACTTCATGAGCTCTTTGTGTAGCATGTGCAGGGTTCATACCAATTAATTCTCCAGAATATCGAACTTGATCAAGAGCCGTCAATTCAGGATCTAATGAGTCATATTCAGGCATATATCCTATCCTAGAGCGAATGATATCACCCTGAGTCCTAATATCATAACCTAGAACCTTGCCCTGTCCTGATGTAGTTGTGATAAGACCTAAAATACATTTGAAAAAGGTAGATTTACCAGCACCATTAGGTCCTAGAATTCCAATAGCACCTGATTCTAATTTAAGATTAAGTCCTTCTAAAGCAACATGAGGACCGTACATCTTTACTAAGTCTACAGTTTCAATGACCAAATTATTAGAAGAAATATCAGTCATAAAATCGCCTTCGCACTGCGAGTGTCATAACTTCGTTATAATTCACGTTCTTGAATTAATCCCCTACAAGACCTGATTAATTTTTCTTATTTTTTAATGCTCCATCTCGTACTCTTACTGCAATTCCTTTTGTCAGAAATGCCATTTCTCTTGCGGTAGTCATAGGGATGCCATGAGCTACTAATTCTCCATTCGAATCTACAACTAGACATGGTTGACCGGGAATTAAATGCGGATCAGCGCCAAGCACATAACCTTGCATTACATTCTTACCTTGGCCGACAAATGGAATAGCATCATCTACTATCATAACCTTAGCAATACCTGGATGATCTAATTCATCACCTTCATACTCTACTCCAAAATGAATTGGTTTCCCAGGAGATAAATCGTTAATCATTTGAGCACCATTTAGAGTTAGAGAAATTCCACCATCATTTAATCTAGGAGAAATAATGTGTAAATTATCTGAATAAACATTTACCATCCTTCTTGTTTTCGACTTGCGAGTAGTCATCCCAACTGTTAATTTACAACCTAAAGAAGGAGATAAGCCGTTTAGAACTGATAGTTTATCAACTATGGAACATCTATCAATCCAGTTATAAATTTCCTCTATTTTTCTATGTTCATTTTCAGAAATAGGACCTGGTGTGATTCTAATAAATGGTATTTCTGATAAATCTAATTCAATTAATTCATCAAAAATCTCATGTTCATCAAGTGGAGAATCCCATATATCGTCAGAACCATCAATGTGAGACCAGGGAGAAACATCTTCTAAGCTGTAAGGTATTAGCCCTATTGGAGTAGAAATAAGTATTATTGACTCAGGAATTTCCTCTAGTAAAGAAACTACAGAATGTAGTGAACTATCTCTCCAAGGAGGACTAGCTCCTTCAATTATGACTATTCTTTTAGGATCATTTAGAGAACCATCCCACCAAGAACCTGGTGCCCTCCATCTTAATGCAAGTAGAGATTTAAAGTGAAGAATGTGCGGCCTATCATCAATATCATCCACTAGATTTTCCCCTCCCTTTCTAACAGGATTAGTAGATGAAATCATCCTTAATGATGAAACACCAACTGGCCCATCATCAGGTTCTTCTAATTGATCGAGAACCCAAAGAAATGCCTCTCTTAATTGTGCCGAAGAATGACTTCTTTCTTCTGCTAGCTGCCAGATTTTACCGTTTCTAATTGATTCTCGGCAGCGTGCTAATTCTGATTGAGTTACTTCTAAGTTATGTCTGGCTAGAACTTTTTCACGTTCTTTACTATCCAATGATCTAACCTCCTCAGGAGTCCACTTAAACAATTCAGAAGAATTACATGGCCATTCAGTAATTTCATCCAAACGAACGGTTCCAGTAGGTGTCAGTAAACGATTTCCTCGAGCAAAAAGAGCGTAAGCAGCAGAATCAAAAATATCAACTCCTAATGCTATTGACATTGGGAATAGTAATGGGTGGCCGCATCCAAACAGATGAATTGGCCTATCAGGAGGGAGGGTAGATTTGGCAGAAAGAAGTATTCGAAATAAATCCTTATATCGCTGATTTTCCATTAAAGGAACAATTCCACCTATTGGATGAATAGTAAATCCCCCATTAATGCCATTAACTTCGCCCATTAATTGCCCCGCTAACGCTCTTAAATCTTCATGGAGACCTCCTTGAATTGGCCCGTTTAAGAGTAAATCATCTCCAGCTAAGTCTAATGAAATTGAAGCCCTATTAGCAGTAACTTCTACAGCGGATTCTATTTCTTCTCGGCTCATTTCTGGTCTTCCGAAAACATCTAGCATGGTGCCAATATCTACTCCAATATCTCTTTGGAACTTGATGATCTCCTCTACACCAACTTCTACATCGCCATAAACATATGATTGAAAAGTTCCTGAATCGGTTACTATGACTCCTGGGAAATCGATGAGTTGATGTATACCATTTTTTAAGGCGGATTCACTCAAGTCATCATGTTTCCAAATCACATAGGAATTCGTAATTAATCCATCAACTCTATATTTTTCCCACATTTCTCTAGGCTCAATAGTTCTAATATTCGGATTCACAACAGGAAGTAACATAGGAGTGTTAAGCATACCATGATCCGTATGCAAACGTCCAATTCTAGCTGAACCATCTTTTTGCAAAATTTCGAACTTCCCTCTATCTTGAGGGCGACAAGGTACAGGATTGGGTCGTGTATTCACAACATGACTGGAACAACTATCAGTCATCAATCCTCGCTTACACGAGATATAACTGAAAGACTAACAACTCCATCATTAAGTCTTATTGAGACTTGGTCGCCAGTATTTACTTCCAGTGTAGGATTCTGTTCAAATCCGTGAGCATAAGGGACATTTAGCAAGGAAGCTGCGGGTAAAGTTAGTGGGCAAACATCACAATTTACTATTGCCTTAGGACCTTTACCAGTGTATATCAATCCCATTAATACAAACGGAGCCACAGTTGAACCAGAGCCTTTTGGATATATCAAAATAGTATCTTCTATTGCTATTCCATCCAATGGATGACCTCTTTCTTCGATAACTCCTGTATCTCTATTTACGTACCCAAGATAAGTTATAGGGACATCAGTTACTAGAGCTTGGCCTTCTATAGACCATTCTTTTTGACTGGGGAGGCTCCTGCCATTTATTTCCAATGCACCATTTTTGTGAGTCTTATTGGAAAACATTGGTTTGACTTTAATGGATTCTAAAGTAGGTCTTGGACTGTTAATTAAATTAGGATTAAATGCATGATTTACACATTCGGAGATTGTTGAAACACTAGTTGGCATTTTATTCAATCCAGAAGTTAAATAATGTTCGGCTTTGAGAGAATTGGTCAGAATATGATTAAACTTATTTCTGTTATACGGTGTTACTTCTGGACATGTATCTTTCAATATTAATGCACCCGCTTCTTCTAGCAAGTCTATGGTTCCGTCTGACTCTAGAATATCGTAATTATGACCGCTAGTAAATATCCAAAGGCGCTTATCAGGAATTGTTTCGCCGTTTTCCATCTTAGAACGGACATAAGATGCTGTGGTCCTGACTTCTCCTACACTGGCTTGTGGGCAACCAATTACTACGAGATCTACAATGCCTTTCGGAGATAATTCACGATAACGGAGTTGTAAATCATTTTCTGTAAATACTAATTCTCCTTCATAATTATCAATAATTGGTGGTTTTACAGTATGGCCATCTGCCCAAAGCATTGGACAGCCATAATTTGCTGCTGCTGCTGTTAACGCTTTTCTCATTTCAAAACTTGCATATTGAGGAAGTCCAGAAATGTGAGGCATCATACCCCATGGCATCCTCCATTCAGGCCTTATTTGCTTCCCAATCCAGTCGCCTAAAACGCTCCAATCCGAAATATTCTCCATTGAACATTCTACTTTGACATGAATATTCGGAATCCGATTCTTTTCAATATGAAGTCCCCAAAGAGGAGCCCAGCCGGTCAATGCTGTTGCTAATGCCGATAACCCAGATTCTCTATTTGTAATCAAAGAAGTATAGGAATTAGAGAAACAAACTGCATTGGATTCAGCCCAAGAACCGATCCCTTCTGCTAAGTCGATTCCTCGGTCATAAGGTGTGCAAGATAAGGTTGCATCAATTCCAAGATTATTATAAGCATCAATTATTTCAAATTGATATTTCAAAAAGTCAGGATAATCTATTTCCATCTCTTCCATTTTTTCTCTATCACAGCCGGCTGAATTGAGAGTTGTGGGTATTGAAACAATGCCTCTATCATCTCCTGCCAAATCTGAAAGAAAACGACGAAGCCCATGTCCGCCAGTGATTACACTTACTCCAGATACATGAGAATGCTCACAACGTACGAAGTCATTTGCTCCCGCACTAGATGCAAGATCTATGACGAGTCTAGCTGCTTTCTGTTTGGTCGTACCATGTTCGCCATCGAGCATCGAAATTAACTCGCTTGGCACATTCATAATCATTGGGCAGTACAGAGACTCAATAAATCATAAAGGTAAAATCAAGAAAATAATCACCTTCTCTGCCTCTGAGCTTCTATAGCAACATAACTTAATGGAGCCTGTAAATTAAACGAGGGGACAAAACCAGACATTGGGATTCTAATAATTTCATCTGACAACTCTAAAATTTTTTCAGAGATACCATTTCTTTCCCCTCCTACAACTAAAACAATATTGCCAGTCATATCAATATCCCATGGAGCAGAATCACCAACATCTTCTACTGAAATTATTCTGAAGCCATGTTCCTTAGCCATTAATATCGAATCTATTCCTGAAGTCCAAAAAACAGGTAAGAATCTGTGAGCCTTCATTGATGCTCGTTTTGCTGCGCTTCTTTCTTGATTATTCAATTCAGCATCGATAATTACGGCATCGGCACCTGAGACTTCAGCAGTCCTTATACAAAATCCAATATTGACAGGATAAGATGCACCTGCAAGCAACCAGATTAATCCACCCTTAGATAAGACCTCATTCAATGATGATTCTGGATTACGACCAACTAAACATAGAACATCAGGAACACCATCTGAATTAGATCTTGACATACGCCATAAATCATTTTCTGAACCATAAATAACTTTAATCGCTAATTCTTCGGCATAGTTCAATATCTTACTAATTAGTGGAGATTCAGAATCTCTTTTTATTAAAATTAAATTGACATCTTCTCCATCTTCAATAGATGTCAAGACTTCTTGCTCGCCACATCTCTGCATGCTCATAATAACCCCTCTGAACCTATTTCTTCTGAATAACTTATTTCTTTAATTGGAATCAAAATTTCATTTCTTCTGAGAAATGGTAACCTAGTAGGGGGATCATAAACTGCTAGGATGTAATTTCCATCAGGTTTGAAATTTTTTCCGGTTACTAATTTATTCAATTTTCTAGCTATTTTGCTTACTTTCTTAGAACCATAGAAACCAGAAAATCTCTTTACTGCAACTAATCTCTCAGGAACTTGGACGATTTTAACTTTAGAATCGTTAGGTTCTGGTAGATTCGTAAAACTATATTCTGAGGGCATAGTAAATGCCATATTCATAGTTGATTTATTGTCCCACATTTCAACCGGAGAAGTCATAGCAATTTTTTCATTCGATTTATTATTTCCAAAAATATATCTAGCTATAATTCTAAAGTTATTTGAGGGGGTAAAATTTTGACCGGTTTCACTCGAAACTTGGGCTTGAATAACTTCACTGTAGAGTCGAATCTCAAAGTCCTCATAATCAATAATTAATTGATACTTTGGTTCCTCTAAAGTTTCAACCATGAACTTTCGGAGAAGTCCTTAGTATTGGTACTTTGTAATATATAACTGAACAATTCATTATGAATGATTGTCTTCTACGATAAACATGGACGTATCGAGAGACTTGCTACGAATTTTTACAATTGTTAGTGGTTTGATTGTACTCTTATCATATGTTTATGGTGTTTCAAAATCAACGGATCCGATGAAATTATGGGGTGGAATTCCTGATTCATGGCAGAGATATATTGTACCATTTATGTTTGTTGCGGCCCTAGGATACCTGATTTATTGGTGGATTGCTTTGTTCCAACTGGAAATATCAGAATTAGAAAATCTAAGGTGGCCTTGGTCAGATTCTGATGGTGCTGGCATGGAAAGGTTACTAATTGCATATATTCTATTTTTGATACCTTCAGCTTTGTGGCTTGAAAGCACATCATTCCATTTATCAAACGAATATTCATGGACTCCAATCATAGTAATTGGAACATTAGTATTAACTTCAATTGGAAACATAATGTTAGGATTACTGGCTTATAGCGCATATCTTGACGGAGTTCCGTCCTCAGAATTAATGATATTAGGTGCATTTATGATTTCTATACAATGTATACTAAATGACCTAATAATTTGGTCTGTGAAATTTCCTTGGTAATTATTCACTAAGTTTAGAATCAATACTTTTCAATAAATCTCTAATTTCAACAAAAACATCCTCGGAACCTAGATTCGAATTATTGACAATTGGGTTAGAGACTAAAGAATCTCTCTGCTCCAATACTAAATCTCGGAATTTTTCAGAATTTTTAACTCCTGTCAAAATGAATGGAGCAGCTCCTGCAGTTTCAAATTGCATTCTAACAACACCAAATGCATTGAGTATTGGCCCCTCATGAATTGAAACATCTGTTAGTTTGTCTAGAGGTATGTTCTGCTGTTTCTTGAAAAGCCATCCCATACGCATATTTACTGAACGATCTGTTAGAGCAGCCGACATATGTTCATACTGTTTTTGATGAATAATCCATCCAAATGGTAGCCAGAATATCATCACAGGTATTCCAACTAGTGTTGAAAGGAGCGTTAGGTTAGTAGTCATCCACCAATAAATAATTATTTTTCTATCAAACTCTACTGCCATTTTATGGCCGCTATCAGCATATCCGATGGATGATTCCATATGGGAGTGATAAAATCATTTGTTCTTTAATCTAGCGATTAAACTTGAAAATAGGAATGGGCTTCATTTTATGGGAATTCATTCGATTAAATTTCAAATATATTCTCATTACTTCTGCGAGCCTCTCGTTCTGCATCTTCTCAGGTAATGGGTTTTCAATTTCATTCATCGCCCACTCCAATTCCTCATATGTAGCACCTATCTGATCTTCGTCAGTTCTTCCATCATTCCAAAGTCCATCCGTTGGAGGAGCATCTTGAATAGATTGAATTATGTGTAAGGATTCCGCTAATGAATATACTTCTGATTTGTAAAGATCCGCTATAGGAGAGATATCGACACCACCGTCACCATACTTTGTGAAAAAGCCAATTCCAAAATCTTCTACCTTATTTCCAGTTCCAACAACAATACCATTTTTTGAACCCGCTAAAGCGTATAGAGTGGACATCCTAATTCTAGCTCTAGTATTAGCCATTGATAATTCCGTCACACCATAATCGGCTAATTTAGAGTATAAGGTATCATATGTCTCAGACAAATCAATAATTTGGCTTTCGACATTAGCCCATTTTGAGACTAACCAATCAATATGCTGATTTGAAAGATCGTATTGAGATTTTTCTTGATTAATAGGCATATTTACTACTATAGTTGTTAAACCGGTTTTAGCACATAGAGTAGATGTAACAGCAGAATCAATTCCACCTGATACTCCCACTACTAAGCAAGAAATATTATTATTTTTAGCATATTCTAGAATCCATTCGGAAATATTATCTGCTAAATTGGCCCAATTCGACAAAATCATCACACCCTAATGGCAAGAAGCCCCATATTTTTTCAATCGCCAATAATTGTAAGGCCAAGGAGTCAAAAATCCGACCAGTAACATAAATGGAATGGCCAAAGGCATCAAACCTAATTCGCCTTTTGTAAATAGTAAATCGGTAATTTCCATTGCTATTTCCATCATTAGCATTGAAATAAAAGACATCCCAAATGCCGTAGATAATGCATTCCTAAAATCCATTTGCCCTCTCATCAGTATCGCTGTTTCCAGCATAACGCTTGTTGCCAAACCATTGATTAAAGGCAAAATTGCGTAAAAATACCAAATATTTGAATATAATTCAAGTCCTGAAGTTATTCCTGAATATGAGTAATAGGCAAGCGTTCCAAATTCACCTATTGAACATCCGACTAAGCACCATTTGGTATTGTGAGCAGATTGTTTCCAGACACCACTATCTTTCCAATGAAAATCTTCTCCTTGACCATCCACGGTATAACCTATTTGCTTAATACTGGAAACCATAATTTCTCTAGATACATTTTGGTGTTCAATGTTAGCGATACCGGACTCATGAGAAACCTTTGCTGAATCAACTCCAGAAATACTTTCAAGAGCATTTCTTACTCTATCTGAACAACCTTCACAGGTCATTCCTCCAACATCCAAAGTGAGCGACTCTGACATCTAATTAAACGCAGAAGGTTATGCCTTTTGAAGTCGTGGTTATTGACAAATATACTTTTTCAGGATTAGTCACGTTCAAGAAAGCATCTAGTGTCGGCACAGATATGACCGTACCTAAGGCGGCTGGAAATCTAGACCCAGTGGCTCTTGAGACTTCCTTAATTGGATTATGGGGTGAAGAAAACACATTTAATCAGTCGATTGAAAATAGAAGGGCTAAAGATTCACCATTTACATTCCTTGAAGGGCCCCCCACTGCAAATGGCAAACCAGGAATTCATCATGTAATTTCCAGACTTTACAAAGATATGGTATGTAGGTGGAAAACAATGGAAGGGCACATTGTCGAAAGAAAGGCGGGATGGGATACGCATGGTTTACCGGTTGAAATTGAGGTGCAAAAACAACTGGATTTGATGTCTAATGAAGCAATAGAAGCATTTGGAATGGAAGCTTTTAATCAGAAATGTAAAGAAAGTGTTTGGACTTATGAACAAGCTTGGAGAGAGATGACTGAAAGGATGGGGTTCTGGGTAGATATGGATGATCCATACGTCACTCTACATGATAATTACATTGAATCTGCCTGGTGGTCTCTGAAAAAAATGTTCGAAAAGGGACTTCTTTTTAGAGGACACAAAGTTTTACCTTACTGCCCTCAAACAGGTACAAGTTATTCTAGTCACGAAGTTGCTCAAGGATACAAAGAAGTTTCAGAGCCAGCAGTTTTCATTAAATTTAGAATAAAAGACCAAGATTCATCAATTTTAGCGTGGACAACAACACCATGGACCCTACCTGGAAATGTAGGGCTGGCTGTTGGCCCAGAGGTCATATATTGTAAAGTCAGAGTTACTGCAAAACCGTCAAACTCTTGGGAAGGAAGAGGAGGAGCAGAATTAGGAGAGGAGTTAATTCTGGCTAAAGATCTTCTAGGAAATGTCATGAGACATCAAATGGAGATTTTAGAAGAATTTACAGGTTCTGAATTGATTGGTAAATCATACGAGCCATTATTTCCCGGAGCAATCGATGGGAGTGATTCTAATGCATGGACAATAGTTGGAGCCGACTTTGTCACTACAAGTGACGGCACTGGAGTTGTTCATACTGCCGTAATGTATGGGGAAGACGATTACAATCTCGGAATGAAAGAAGGTTTTCCTGCACAACACACAGTTGGAATGGATGGTAAATTTATCAAAGGAACTCATAATATACTAGATGGAAGATATGTCAAAGAATGTGACTCAGATATTATTGATCTATTAGACTCGAGCGGGAAATTATACCGAGAGCACATATACACTCACGACTATCCACATTGTTGGAGAACGGACCATCCGTTGTTATACTATGCAATGGATAGTTGGTTCGTAAAAATGACTGCGGTAAAAGAGCAAATAATACGTCATAATTCAGAAGTTGAATGGGCACCGGAATGGACTGGAACGAAAAGGATGGGAGAATGGCTCTCCAATATCAAAGATTGGGCGATTAGTCGTGAAAGGTACTGGGGGACTCCTATTCCAGTTTGGATTTGCAATGAATGCGGTAACGAACATTGTATTGGCAGTGTAGAAGAAATGATCTCAATGAAGACTGATGACTCTCCAATACCTCCTGAATTACATCGGCCTTATGTTGATGATATTAAATTAAAATGTAGTAATTCTAATTGTTCAGGAGAGATGATAAGAGAACCATATGTAATGGATTGCTGGTTTGATTCAGGTTGTGCATCTTTCGCACAGTGGCATTATCCATTTGAAAATAAAGAAAAATTTGAAAATGTCTTCCCAGTAGATTATATTTGTGAAGCTGTAGACCAAACTAGAGGATGGTTCTATTCATTACTTGCTGTTTCTACTACTGTTTTTGATAATGTAGCCTACAAGAGATGTCTATCTTTAGGGCATATTTTAGATAAAGATGGTAAAAAGATGAGTAAATCAAGAGGGAATGTAGTTAATCCTTGGGACCATTTTAACAAGGAAGGGTCTGATTCTATCAGATGGTACATGATGACACAGAGTGCACCATGGACTCCAACAAACTTTGATCCAAATGGAGTTCGTGAATCTTATGCTAAAATGTTCCTTACTCTATGGAATGTACATAGGTTCTATTCAGATTATGCATCTTTAGATAACTTTGATCCAGAAGATAAAGACAGTTTTGTAAACATAAAAGAAAGAAGTTATTTGGACAAATGGATTCTCTCAAGAATGACAACTGTTGCTGAAAATTATCATGAGAACTTTGTTTCCTGGGATTTCCATAAAGCAGGTAGAGAACTAGAAAATTTTGTAATCAATGACTTATCAAATTGGTATGTAAGAAGATCTAGAAGAAGACTCTGGAATGAAGACCAAAGTAACGATAAAAGATCTTGTCAACATACTTTGCACGAGGTATTGCTTACAGTCTGTAGATTGATGGCACCCGTTTCTCCATTCATACCTGATCAGATTCATAGAGACCTAACTGGGCATTCAGTTCATCTTGCAGATTGGCCTGTTGGTTCTAATTTGGTAGAGAGAACATTACCTCCTCAAAACTGGGTTCTTGAACAAGAAATGGCTCTAGTAAGGAAGCTAGCCGAAACTGGAAGAAGAGTGAGAGTTGAGGCAGGCAGAAGACAGAGACTACCTTGTAAATCGGGTTGGATTGTAGGAGGACCGGATATTTCTGAGTTCCATGAAATATTGGCCGAAGAGTTGAATGTAGAATCTCTTACTACAGAAGAAGACCTTGATAGATTCCAGAAGATTGAGATCGCTCCGAACCGTAAATCATTAGGTAAAAAATGTAGACAGGACTTACCTGCCGTATTAGAATTACTAGAAAATGCAGACCCAGATAATATCCTACTTGAAATTGAAGCTGAGATTTGTATCCTAGAGGGTTATGATATAACAATGGAAGATATCGAAATAAAGAGAGTAGAGAGAGAAAATTTTGCTGCTGCAACGATATCTATTGAAGAAATAGGCGATGTGTCGCTCGTTTTAGATATGTCACTAAATGAAGAACTGATATCAAAAGGTCTAGCGAGAGATATAATTAGGCATGTACAAGCAAAAAGAAAAGAGATTAATCTTGATGTTGAAGCATTAATCGAACTTAATGTATGGATTGAGCCAAATGAACTGTTATTCGATAATGACTGGTCACATATCCAGATTGAAACTAGAGCAGGGAATGCAGGCATTAATCAAGGAGATATTCCTGAAGAAATTGGATATTTCGAAGTAGATGGAATAGAAGTAAATTTCTCTGTCAAGGAAATAAATTAGTTCTAATTTAGATTATACATTACTGCTGGAAGAAGCAATTCAACGGCGAATAAAGGGTCTGGATCGGTTGAGTCATGGTAAGCAATGAAAGAACCACCATCAGGTAGTATACCCATACTAGCAAAATCAAACCTAATGTCTGCACCAGCACCAGATGTAGAATCTAAGTCTCCCTGACCTATGAAACTAAATTGATCAGGCGATAGCGATTCAGAGAAATCACGGACATGATAGGCAACATCAACATCGGGGCCTAGAGAACTTTGATACCTAACGCTCAAGACAAATAGATCATGGACTCCACTAGAATGGAACTCCCATTCTTCAATTGCACTGGCATCAGCTGATAAGTCATAAGTGAAATTTTGCCAACTTTCGCCACCATCCAAAGACATTAGATGAGTTATCATTGTTGATTCGGAAACTACGCAATGAAGTGCACTGGATGAATCAAATGCACAATACTCTGAAGGTAAAGAGGAACCATTTTGATTAGTAGCAGACCACCAATTAAGTGATGTATCTAAGAATGCGTCCGTACCATCAACGAAATAATTTGGAAAATATAAACCACCAGAAGGAACTGGAAAGGCCCTCATTTCCTTATGTGGCTTGGTAAAGTCCCACTCAACTCCTAAATCAGAAGAAATAAGATTTACTTCAATACTGTCTAAATTTCCATCTCTATCAGGGAATGGAAAATAATCATAGTTCAAACCATCAGTAGATATCTGGCCACCGACATTCTGAACTTGATGCCAAAAATTGGAAATTACTAAACTGGCATATTCTCCGTTACCATAGACTCCTCCATTAATTGGACCAATCACTTCAACTTGCCAAGATCTATCATAGAATGGTTCAGGCGTTCTATTGAAACACCAAGTCCATTCTTCATCTTCAGAGTCGTAAAGGAATGCATAAAATTGATCAGCTCCACTAGTACTAGGATATGGGAACCAACCCATAGAAATTAAATCACCATTTGTTGCTTGGACTATACTTCCTTCTCCAAGACCTTCTTGACCAGGGACAGTAGGTTTAGGTTCTAGGCAACCAAGTTGAGAAAAGATAGATGGTTGATATTCTTGCCAAGTATGCCCTCTGTCTTCTGACCAAGTAGGGTACTCTCCTCCGAAATTAACAATCCATCCTTCTTTGGTTCCTGCCAGATAATGTTCACAACAATTACCTCCTTCTTCATTTCCAAATACTGCCCAAAAAGCTTCACCTTCTACATATCCTTGCTCAAAAATTGTTCTGGTAATAAACTCTCTAGAATCTTCATGACTTAACGGATCATCTACATAAATTAAGCCTGTATCCCAATCAGGAGGGGCTTCCATTGCTGTTTCGACTGCTTCCAAACATCCCGCCATTGCTGTAGTAAAAACTATCAAAACAACACATGTAGTTTCAATCACGGATGGGATAGACACATTATTTCGCAAGTGATATGACTTATCGGTCCTTCGCTATAGAATCCAAGACCTAGAAGATAAAAATAATTTATCTAAGTCTCCATATAGGGCCGCTAGGAGAGTCTTCAACAATTACTCCCATGGAATTTAATTCACTTCTAATTTCATCTGCTCGATCCCAATTTTTCTCATCACGAGCAACTTTTCTCTGATTCAATAAGTCATTTACTAAGTCTGAAATAGCTGACATGGCAGCATTATTCTGATTAACTTCATCTAGGATAAATTCGTCATCAGGAAGAAGTCCCAAAATCTTACCAGCAAAATCTGACAACCATGAAACTGATGCAGAAATTTCTGCTACATCATTATTATCAATTTTTTCTTTCAAATATTTGACTACAGATTGTACTTCGACTACTGCAATTCGAGTATTGAAATCGTCATTCATCCCATTAGAAAAATTAGTGCTAGCAGACTTCAAAAAATCTGAATTTTCCCATGATTTCTTTTCACAAAGAGAAAGCCCCTCTCCATAAGCTGAGATTAGTCTTTGATGATGGCTCGATGAATCTTCGAGCATTACATCGTTAAACTCAACCGGTTGCCTGTAAGGGGCATTGATTAAACAATATCTTAATTCTAAAGGATTGACCTTAGAAATAGCATCTCTAATCGTCCAAAAATTCCCTAATGATTTGCTCATCTTTTCTCCATCTACGTTTATCATACCATTATGTATCCAATATTGCACTACTGGTTCATGATTAAGACAACATTCCGATTGGAATATCTCTGCTTCATGATGTGGAAACATCAAATCTGAACCACCGCCATGGATATCGAATTTTTCTCCTAGATATTCTAGAGACATTGCGGAGCACTCAATATGCCATCCAGGTCTACCTTTACCCCATGGACTATCCCAATAAGGCTCATTCTCCTTAGCAGATTTCCATAATGCGAAATCTCGATGATTCTTTTTTCCAGAACCTGTAGTATTAACTCTCCCTCCTGCACCTTCTTGGACCATTTCTAGAGTTTGGCCTGTTAATTGACCATATTTCTCAGGCGCACTATTTATCTCAAAGTAAACACCATCAGATGATTCATATGCATGCCCACTAGAAATCAATCTTGAAATCATAGAAATTATTTCAGGTATAGTTTCTGTCACCCTCGGGTAAGCATCAGCAGGCAAAACATTTAGTAAATTCATTACCTCAAAATAATCTTCTATATTTCTATTAGCTACTTCTAGAAAATCTACCTCTTCATCATTTGCTATGGCTATAATTTTGTCATCAATATCTGTAAAATTTGTTATATGATTTACCTTATATCCACTATCTCTCAGCCATCTAACTATAATATCGAAAGCAATTGCTTGGCGGGCATGACCGATATGACTCGGTGAATATGGAGTGATTCCACAAACATAAATTCCTACTTCTCCATCCACAAGAGTCTCTAGTTTTCTTTTAACTCGAGAACGGGTATCATACAGCCGCAGCGTCATTCAATCAAATGATGGTGGGGGCATTACAGTCATGAACCTCGCGCTGAATCTATGAAGGCTTGATACAAACTAACATGTTCTATTCTTTCAGGGTGCCATTGAACACCTATGCAAAAAGTAAGTTTCTCGATCTCGACTGCCTCAATTAATCCATCATGGCTGGACAATGCAGTTATTTTGAGAGAACCAGGGTCTTTAACACCCTGATGATGAGTAGAATTAGCAATGATTCTATTACCCATTATTTTCTCTAATCTAGAACCTTCAACAATATTTACTCCATGTTCGGTCACGTTCCCGTCCCAGCCTCCATGGTCTTCAAAACCATTAGTTTCGGGAAGATGTTGATATAAAACACCGTCATGGATAGCGCATAATAACTGGAAACCACGACAAATACAGAGCAATGGAAGGTCTTTTTCAATTGCAGATTTAATTAATGCAATTTCTGAGATATCTTGTTCAGGATACGTTTCATTAGTGAATTTACCATTTTCTTGACCATAAATTTCCGGACTAATGTCAGGGCCGCCAGAAATAATTAGTCCATCTATCTTATCAATTATTTCTACACTGGAACCTGGAGGAATCAAGATTGGAATGCCCCCGCATCTGTCAACCATTTTGTGATATGTTGTTGGTATAACTACTGCATCAAGTTCCCATTTGGCCCATTTAGTTGGCCTAGAAGGACAAGTAATTCCAATTATTGGACGTGGGGATGACAAACAATCATCGGTGTACGTCTAGATTAATAATCAAACCGTTTTATTCACTAGAAACTTCAATTAATCTTTCAAATATCTCTTTTTGCCCACACATTTCGGGATGCCATTGAGTAGATACAAGGAATCTGCAGCTGGCCAATTCAACCGCCTCTATAAGTCCATCAGCGGTTCTACCTACTACATCTAAATCTCCAGCATCAAATACTCCTTGGTGATGGCCAGAATTGCCGATTACTTCGGGCCCCAATATATCATAAATTAACGAGTTAGAAGTCAATTTTATCTTATGATTAGACCATTTCCCATCAGTTTCCCCATGTTTCTCGAATCCTTTAGTAGTAGGAAGATGTTGGAATAATTTACCTCCTCTAATAGCGCAAAGCAATTGATGACCTCGACAAACACATAGCAAAGGCATATCTCTATCTATAGCACCCTGAATTAGAGAAACTTCCCATTCATCTTGCTGATCATCAATATCGGTAGTTTTCTCGTGTAATTCTTCTCCATAAAGCCTAGGGTTAATATCTCGACCTCCAGAAATTATCAACCCATCTAAAATATCCAATAATTCATTAGCATCAACACATTCAGTAATTAGAAGCGGAATTCCTCCTGCTTCTTTAACAGCCTTAGGATAACTCTCAGGGATCATTACAACAGATTGATCTTGGGTCTCGTAATCTCTCAAATTTACTGAGGTAGTTATGCCAATTAAAGGCCTCATTCTATTCACCGAGTGATTCTCTGAGTTTTCTAGCATGTCTGAAAGACAATATGCCACCCACCATAAAGATTGTACCAACCACAATAAGAACCAAATGAGATGCTATCATAAGATCAGTAGGGTCTTCTGCTGTTAAAATTCTTAGGCCACCCAGTACCGAAAATAAAGCAATAATCATAGAAGCATGCATGTAATGATGTTTATTTGATTGGTCTTTATTTGAACGAAAACCAAGAATTAGTAATGGCAATCCGATAAAAGAAGGGATTAGTGAAGTAAAACTACCTGTCGTACTAGATAGATATGCGAAGATACCCCAAATAATCAGGATAGAACCAGAAATTATTGCTAGGTTTGGTATTGTTTGGCCAAGGAATCTAAACTCATTGCTCATGTTCTTACGAAAGAGATTAGGTTTAATATTTTAATTATCAATCATTAGTCAAACTTGTAGCAGAATGGATTTCTTTGTCCCTAGCCACAATCTGTTCCCATAACAGTTCTGCAACATCTTTTACATCCATCTCGGAACCAACGGTATCGAGACCATCTTTTACCATTACAGAACAAAATGGACAACCTATAGCCACGGTGTCACATCCAGTAGCAGCTATTTCTTCGGCGCGAATCTTATTTACTCTTTTGTCGGAATCTTCCTCCATCCACATTTGAGCGCCTCCTGCTCCACAACAGAATGAATCTTTTCCATGTCTTTCAATTTCTACATCAACTCCACCTAGAACTGATCGAGGTTCATCGATTACATCTCCAATACGGCCTAAATAACAAGGATCGTGGAAAGTTATACTCTTTCCTTCCTTATCGAAGTCAGGAAGTTTGCCTTCTTCTTGTAGCTTGGCCATTATTTCAGTATGATGAAAAACTTCGAGTTCGTCTGCACCATAATCCGAATATTCTTTACCTAAAGTATGGAAACAATGAGGGCAAGATGCTACAATTCTCTTGACTCCTAATTCCTGAAAAGTCATGATGTTAGTTTCGGCCAACATTTGGAAAAGATATTCATTTCCTGCTCTTCTTGCAGGATCTCCTGAACATCCTTCCTGCATACCTAAAATACCCACATCTAGGCCCGCTTCTTTCATCAAGGAGATTGTTGCTCGAGCTACTTTTTGATTTCTTTCGTCAAAACTAGCAGCGCAACCAACGAAGTAAATATATTCGGCTGGCTGCCCTACTTTAACGTCTAAGTCAGATGCCCAATCAGCTCTCTCATGAGGGCCAAAACCATAAGGGTTTGAAGCAGACTCTAAGTTACCCATAGCTACATTAAGTTCCTCGGGATACTCCATAGTCTCCATCATTGCATTTCTTCTTAAATCAGTTAACTTAGGAACATGTTCTATGTAAAGTGGACAAATGTCAACGCATGCATTACAAGTGGTACAAGCCCAAACCGCCTCACTAGTTATTCTGGCTAACATAGTCTCCTCAGGGTTTTCTCCTTTCAGTAGAATAGGTGCATGTTCATTAGCATAATTTCTTACATCATGAATTACTTGCATAGGATTGAGCCCTTTACCAGATTCATAGGCAGGACAAACATCTTGGCACCTTGCACATGATGTACATGACCAGCCATCTATTATTTGTCTCCAAGTATATTGATCGAATGTACTAACACCGAAAGAATCTATGTCTAAATCTTCCAGAGGAATTGCTTTACCACTGTCATCTACAGCTAATGGACGCATTGTCCCAATTGCATTGGTATCATGGAAGAAAACATTAGGAATAGCCATTACTAAATGCATATGCTTAGATACTGGTATTAGAACTAAAAAGCAGCAAATTGCCACCATATGAGCCCAATAAGATGCTACGATAATCTCAGTACTCAAGTTCAGACTATCAGATATCCAGAATCCTATTGGCTCCCAAAATGATGAAGGGTTCTCTGGAGATTCAATAATAAATGATGTAGAAGTAATTGTTAGAATTAAAACAAGAATAAAGTTTCCTTCTAATTGAGACTTACCTTTAAGTTTCTCAGGAGTGAAAATAACTCTTCTAATTAAAGCTGCAGAAGCACCTATCAAAGCTGTGGTATAACCCAATTCTACAATTCCATTCCAAGGACCCTTGAATATTGATGGAAGAATATTTTCAGAAAAATAATTTGCGCTAACAAGATCTAACATATCACTTCCTAACATTAAGAAACCCCAAAACATCAGAACGTGCATTGTCCCTGCAACTTTATCACGAAGAACTTTCTTCTGACCTAGCCAACCAATTAGCATTTCTTTAATTCTTAAACCCCAAGAATCGAAACGATTATCTGGAGAACCTAGCATTACTAATCGAGTTGCCTTAATAACTTGAAACATAAAGAAAGAAATCGATAAACCGCCAATAAAAAGAAGAATTATCCACCCCTCAAATGGACCATATTGCATCTCTAATGGGTGTCTCATGACAAGTCCTCCTCCTCACATGGGATTGAGTAATATGCTTCCGAGGAGAAACAATACTTTCAATTAACCGATTGATATAACATACCCAATACTAATTTCCTATGCCCTCTACCGACCGACTATGTCAACTGCCTTCGCACCCGGCAAGTGTATCCTATTTGGAGAACATGCGGTTGTTTATGGGCACCCTGCTGTTGCTGTTTCCATAGATTCAGGAGTTGAAATTACAATTGAAGAATCTAAGGATTGGGAAATAAATAATAGATATAATACTGATGGATTTGAAAAATTCGATTCTAACAAGCATCCACATATTCAACACATCATAAAAGATCTCTTCAATTACGGAGGGAGCCCTTTGAGAATCAATGTTCAATCTGATTTATTCTCTGGAGCAGGTTTAGGTTCAAGTGCTGCACTTTCGAATGCAATGGGTGCTGCACTCCATCAATTCACTAAACCTAATGAAGAAATAGATTTGATAAAACTATCAAAAATAGGTCATTCAGCGGAAGCAGCCACTCAAGAAGGAAGAGCTAGTCCAACCGATTCTGCTGCAAGCTCACTAGGAGGATGCGTAGTAGTATCAGGCGAAAGAATGGACAATCTAAAACATGTTTTTGATACAAGTCTTGTGACTCCTGAAGGTAAAAGGAGTTGGTCAATTCATAGTGCTGAATTACATGAAAATATCAATCAATCCTGGTTGGTCTTAGGTTTTACAGGAAAATCTTCACCTACTGGTAAGATGGTCTCAGGTGTTGCTGAAAGATTGAAAGAAAATCCTGAACTTTATGGAGAAATGAAATCAATCGAAAATATTACTATCGCCGGCCTTACTGCATTGAAAGTTGGAAATCTGGAGGCAGTTGGGATGGCAATGAATAGTTGTCATGAAAGGTTGAAAAAATTAGGAGTGAGCAATGAATTACTAGATCTAATGGTTTCTGCTACTAGGCCACATTCATTTGGTTCGAAACTTACTGGAGCAGGCGGGGGAGGTTGCATGGTTGCTCTGACTGATAATCCCACTAGAGTTGCTCAAGAAATTGAATTATGTGGAGGTAGGCCATTAATCTCAAAATTCGGTTCCAGCGGAGTTTTTATCAAAAAAACAGGGTAATAAATAGTAAATTAATTCGTTTTCTTGACAACTATTCTTTATAAAGTAAACATAAGTGCGAGCGATATGCTTAGTGACGAAGAACGCCTAACTGTAGTAAATGTGGTTGCATCAACAAGAGTCGCGGAAGAACTAGATCTTCCAGATATTGCAATTCAATTGAATTGTGAATATGAACCAGAACAATTCCCAGGAGTTGTTTACAGAGTAGTAGACCCAAAACTTGCAATACTAATGTTTAGATCAGGTAGAGCAGTTTGCACCGGTGGAAAAAATGAACAAAATATCCATACAGGGATTGAAAGAATGACTGCTGATTTAAGAGCAGCAGGTATTGATACATGGGACTTGAAAGATGTTGAAATAGAAGTACAGAATATGGTAGCTACATACTCACTTTTCTACCCTGAAGATTACTATGGGACCGCTAGAATGGATGATAACAACACACGTGTGATTGATTTAGAGGGTGGAGGAATTAGAGCTGCAACAGATGAAGAAGTTGAGGCAAATGATTCAAGAATTAGAGGAATTAGAGAAGGAGAACCTCTTGCAGCATTACCAAGAAAATTAAATCTAAATAATCTAACATTCCACCTACCTTTTGATAAGGTTGAATATGAACCAGAACAGTTCCCTGGACTAATCTACAGATTAGATTATCCTAAAGTAGTCTGCTTAATTTTCGGTAGCGGAAAGATGGTAATTACTGGTGCAAGACACAAAGATGAGATACTTGAAGCAGTACAGTTTATACAAGACGAACTTGCTGATTTATTGTAAGAAAATTGAGAATCATCAATCGCGAGATTGATGAATGTCTAACTGCGCGAGAGCGCTATGCGCTCTCGGGATACAGTGACCTATTCGTTAGTATTTTTATTATTGATTTCCATATTTTCAGGTATTTACGTACCGGAAAAACATTTAGAGTTAGATGAAAATAATGATATGAAAATTGAATCAATATCAAGGAATAATAATTTAATAGATATTCCTGCATGGAAAATTAATGATAGATGGAACTATAATGGCTATCTAGATATGGTAGATTTTATCGTAGATTCGGGTGTAAATACTGACCTACAGACATTGACTGGAACTCTTCAAAGCACTGTAACAGATATTTATATTACAACAGTTGATAATAGTTCAAGCCTAGTTTACGAGGTTCAATCTCAAGGTTATTATGAAGCAAATAATATCAATTTAGATGGTCAACCTGGTGACTTAGAAGTGAATATGGATACAGTTTCAATAATTAGGGCTTCAGATTTAGCAACTGTCTCTCAAGAAGCAACAATAGATATTAATTTCTGTAGAGATTTTTTGTGGTGGTGTATTGATGTCTCAGTGGGAACTTTAGAAGTTGATCAAAGTTATTCTCCACCATTAGAGGGTTATGATTTCCCACTATCCGTAGGAGAGTCATGGAGTCAAGATTATACAGCGACTACAACTTATGATGGATCTAGTGATTATGTAGACATTCCTGAAGATACAGTTTCACAGAGAACTGCAAACTACGAAGTAGTAAGTCAAGGATTCTCGGGAGTTAGTTATGCTAGTTGTGCGATTTCTTACAATATCTCTAGTACAAATTCAGATGGAGAAGATACTGGTTACAAATGGTTCTGCCCTGCTGTGAGAGGTGACGTAAAAATGGAGACAATTGAAAGTTTAGGGTTCACGGCTGTTCATTCCCTTTCTTCTTATCAAGCAACAAGTAGGCAAAAGGTCATCAATATTGATGTTGAGTTCCCTTTGTCTCCAATTGATATGGAAATATCAGCTTGGGTTAATGTTAGCAATAGTAATGGCAATCCTTTAGCAAATGAGCAGTTACAATTCAGGTACGAGATAGAAGGAGATATTCAGACTATTACTACTGCATCAAATGGTAGTGCTCATGTTACTTTCAATACAGGGACATCTGCAGATAATTCAGACTCAGGAGATGACCTTGGCAGTCATGGAATCTTGGCATGGATTAACTCCGCAAATCCTCATACAGGTGCAAGCACTGTAACGATTGATCCAAATGTTTATGAAATTGATTTATATGTTAATCAAGATGGAGTTTCTGTAGAAAGAACTCGAGAAAACTTAACACTGACTTTGGATGAAAATGTTGGTTTTAATGCAATAAGAGATGATTCAATCACATTTAGTATTCCTGTGATTAATAGGGGGCTGAGAGTATCTCCACCAACGGTCCTTCAAATCGAGGGCCCTGATGGGACTTTCACGAATGCCAATATACCTGCACTTTCAAGTCTTGAAGAAGCAAGAGTAGAGGTTTCTTGGGCAGTACCATCGAATCAACCATTTGGCGATACTGTGACTTCATTTAATATTAATATTGATGATGGAGATACTACAAACAATGATGGAGAGTTCATACTTTTCATAGGTTCACCTCCAGTTGCTATATTATCAATGGTAGAAGAAATATTAACTCTCGATGAAGTATCAATTAGCGGAATAAATTCTTATGATCCAGATGGAGGAGATTTCTACTGTACATTTTCTTTAGAGAATTTAGAGGGAAATATTGTTTCATCTGAAGAAGAAGACTGTATTTACGAATATGTCTGGGATGATGATGGAATTTTCACTGTCAACATGGTAGTGACTGATGGAGAGAATGATTTTCATTCCGTTAGTAGCGATATTACTGTGCTAAATAGAAATCCTGAAATTATTCTAGAAGCAGAATCTGAAACTATACCGGTTCTTTCTCCGATAACATTTGAGATTACAGATCGAATAGATTTAGACACACAAACACCAAATGCTCCCGTAGATATCGTCTGGAATGCTCCTTGTGAACAAGGTACAACATTAGGGATAAAATGTACAGTGACTTTAGATCAAGAAGGGCCATATACAATCCAAGTCGATGCTACTGATGATGATGGGGCGACAATAACGGAAGAATATACAATACAAGTTACCAATATTGCACCATACAACCCAGAATGGGAGGTGAAATTCGAGGGTAACAGACTCATCCCGAACTCATTTGGACTTTACACTGTAAATGAAGGAGATCAACTTACAGTTAGAGGCTGGGCTCAAGATTCAGAGAATGATATGACTTCATTGAGGCATGTTTGGGCACCAGATGCTGAAGAAAAACCGGATTTAGAGATCATACAACAAGATACGGCGATAAGTCAAATTGAGGTTATATACGAAACTGACGGGCAACATATAGCCACATTCCAGGTTTTTGATAATGATGATGAAAGTACAGATTTGATGACAGTACCATTTAGAGTAAATAATGTAGAGCCAACCATCAGACCATTTTCTCAGCCTCTTCCAGTTGCGGAGGATCAAAATATAGAAATGTCGATAATAGCAGATGATACCCTAAATGATTTACAAACATTAGTCCCCTGCTACGACTTAGATCCATTAGTAAATTCAGATAATCAAGGTTCGGAAATTGACGATTGTGATATTGAATCATTTAATTTGATATATTCATGGCCGGATTCTAACACAGCACCTGAGAAAATAATCTTTCATGTTACTGATAATGATGGAGCAGTAGCAAGTGCAGAAATAAATATCGATGTAAGAAATGTGAAACCAAATCCTGGAATGACTACTAGCGAATATAATCCAACATCAGGAGATGTGGTTGTATTGACAGGAAATGGGACTACTGACTCATTAAATGATATGGAAAATATGATCTATTCATGGGACATGGATATTTCAAAAGATAGTAATGGCGATGGTGATAAAACTAATGACCAAGACATATTAGGGAAAATAGTAGAATGGGAATTTAATGACGCTGGAAGTATTGTTGTACAGCTAACTGTGGATGATGGAGATTCCTCTGACTCAATGAGAATTACTATACAGGTCAAAGAAAAACCATTCTCAGTTACGGCTTTCATTCTGAGTCCAATAGGAATTCTAATAATCGCAGTTCTAATTTTATCAATCGCAGTGTTACCGACTATACTGAAGAAAAGAAATAAAATTGAACATGATGAGTTTAAGGTTCCTTCTAAAGGAACTATTGATGATGCATTTGATGATCCAGAATACGATCCATTTAGTGATGATAGTAAAAAACAAAAAATCAGTAAACAAAGAATCAAGAAAGAACAAAATAAGCCTGATACTAAGACTGATCAATTAGATAAAGACTTAGTTTTAGATAAAAATATTGACACGATATCTGATAATGATTCTGAAAATATAGACTTGGAAGACAAGAATCTTGCCATAAATGAGGTTTTAACTGCCTCGGAGATAGAAGAACTAATTGGTGAAGAGGAATAGGATAGGTCATGGTTAACCTGTTCAAACTACTTGGTTTGCCTGATCCTAAGAAGAATGTAGTAAATGATACTAGAACAAAAAATCAATCTTCAGCAAATCCAGGGCCTAGGTCGAGTTCTAGAGCAGATTTTCATGATTTAGGAGATCCTCTATGGTCTGAAAGAACGGAAAGATTGATCCCTCAGGCTCAAAAAAATGTAGTTTATCTAAAGCCAGATAAATATCAAAGAGTACAACTAGAGGGAATGGAAAATGAGATAAGGAAAGGGAGTATGATTCTAGTTGATTTAACTTCACTATCACATATGCCAACTCAGAAAGATGTTTGTAAAAGAAGAGTAGAGAGCTTGGGGGAAATTAATAACATACCTGTTTTTTCTTTAAATCAAAATGATTCTCTACTAATGATCCCAGGTTTGGGGATGAGAGTAGATACAAAAAAGCATAGATTAGGAATGAAAGCATTAGAACATGAATCATGAGATTGTACTAATAGCTGACTTCAAAGTTCCAATCATCCTTACTGGAACTAGGGCCTAGTTTATTGAAGTTAATTTGCATTAGTTTTTGTATATCACTTGACAGGGAAAACTCATCAGAAGTTATAATTGACTCAACTTGTAATATAGCTAAAGATGCTGAGGCGTCTCCAGGTAAGGGGTGTATTTCCATTAGTTTACAGCGCATAGCAACCATGGCAGATGGTAAAATTGACAAATCATCTTCAATTATCATTTCTTCATCAATTAAATCCCATTCAGATTTATCAATTGGAGTCTTTGTGGAAGTTAATTGAACATTTTTTACTGATTCAAGAGTAGCAGGAAGAATAAAAATCATACATGAAGATCCAATTCCCTGATTCCTAAGGTTTACTAGAGTATCTCGTTCTTTTCCTTCACGATTCTTGGAAAGACTAATTGTAACCATTGGAGGAGAATTAGAAACTACTCCTATCGAAGACATTGGTGCTATATTATGAATGCCTTTGGAACTCTTTGTAGCAACTAATGAAATGGGTCTTGGCATTAGTAGAGATGCTAGCCAATTTCTTCTTTCTTCGTGAGACATCTCTTCTAAATTATGACTTATTCTATTCTCAGATAGACTGGGGTATCCATTGGGATTATTCCGATAATCTCCATCTTCGAGCCATGTATCCAATTCTCCGGATTCTACTTCAGATGCTGAGAATGATGTAAATTGCCTATAAATTTCCCATTTAGAAATTTCTGAAGATGTTTCCCCTCTTGATTTTTTTCTTTCTATTGATGCATCTGCATATGTTACACACCTTCGAAGAAAACGGGAAACTATCTCTCTTCTTTGGGAAATATCCATCTAAATCACTCTAAGCCTAGTTCCTTCACTAATCTATCTACATGACCACTTGCTCTTACGTTATAACCTACAGAGATTAAAGTACCATCTGTGTCTATTACAAATGTTGACCTAGATACCCCCATATACGTTTTACCATAGTTCATTTTTTCTCTCCAAACACCATATAATTGATGAAGTTCAATTTCTGAATCTACAATCAATTCAAACGGCAACTCATGTTTATCTATAAATTTCTGATGAGAACTAGAAGAGTCCTTAGATACACCAATTACTTTGTATCCAGCATTCTGAAGTCTTGAAAAATTATCTCTAAAATCACAAGCTTGTACTGTGCATCCAGGAGTACTATCTTTTGGATAGAAATAAAGTATTACTTTCTGATTAGATGATAATATATCAGAAAGTTTAATTTGATCTCCATTAGTTATTTGAGCATCAAAATCAGGTGCTTTTTGACCTACTTCTAGCGTTACAGGTTCATTACTCATAATACTCGCAGAAGTAATTAGATGATGAATGCTCGTATACTAGCAGCATTCAATAAATGGCAGAAATTGGAGTGAATTGCTATCTAGTTTACAATTACCATCCCTATTGGCAGGTATTTTTTTCCTATCAATTGGTGGGATGTTTGGGGAAAAGAGTTAATGCTTACTTTCTTTAATCATCTTTTTTGAGGAAGCCCAGCCACAAATCAAGCATTCACTTAAATCGTGATTTCTAGCAGGGCAGTATTCTCTTCCGAAAAAAATGATTTGTAAATGTCTTCTAATCCAAGTATCTTCAGGGAATACTTTCTTCAGATCTTTCTCCGTAGTTTGTACATTTTTCCCATTTGATAACCCCCATCTATAAGCTAATCGATGGATATGAGTATCGACTGCAAATGCGGGAATTCCGAAAGCCTGTGACATCACTACACTAGCAGTTTTATGCCCTACTCCTGCCAATGATTCTAAAAAATCCCAATCAGGAATTACTTCTCCGCCACCTTCTATTATTTGTTCAGCCATCTTCTTAAGATTCTTAGCCTTAGTAGGTGCCAATCCTATCTCACGGATTATCTCATGGATTTCATTCACATTTAATTTTGACATTTTTTCAGGGTTATCGGCTCTTGAGAAAAGATTTGGAGTGACTTCATTCACTTTCTTATCGGTAGTCTGAGCAGATAACATTACTGCAACAAGTAATGTATATGCATCTGTATGATCAAGAGGTATTGGTTGAGTAGGATATAATTCATCCAAAATTTTACCAATTTTATTTGCCTTTTCAGAACGTTTCATTATTCCAACTCCGGTTGTTCTCTAAAACCGTAAATGAATGCTAGAATAATTATAGAAAATGGAACTCCATAACATGGACCAAACATAAAATCTGAACTTTCTGGAGCACTTGTAACACCACCTAAGATTATGTAAGATACGAGACCTAATATCATGGCAGGGATTATTGATACTAAAGAAAAAATCAACCCCCTTGTTAAACTCATATCATAATCCAAGAGACTCTTGATGATGAACATTATCAAACATTGAATAGAGATTCTATTTCTGCACCAGACTTTGTATTAAGTATATCTGACCTTTCGAGCCATCCTTTACGTGCAATTTGTACACCATACCAAACATCATTCAGTCCATTTACATCATGAGCGTCGGGGTTAATACAAATTGGAACTTTTTGCTCTTTAGCAAATTTGCACAGACGCCAATCAAGATCAAGACGATAAGGAGAAGCATTAATTTCAATAGCTTTGAGGTTTCCTTCCATATTCAATTCACCCATCCTTCTTATTATAGCATGCATATCTATAGGAATTCCTTCTCTAACCTGCAGAATTCTTCCAGTAGGATGTCCTAGAATGGTGAATGTAGGGTCTTCAATTGCTCGGATTAACATTTCAGTATTCTCAATTTCATCCCTATTTCTCCAACTACCCAAAGCATGTATACTTCCGACAACATGAGAAAATATATTTCTAGTATTATCAGAATAGTCTAATTTACCATCTGCCAATATGTCGCATTCAGAACCGTGAAATAATCTGAAATCTACACCCTCATCGGCCCATATTTGATTTAGTTTAATTATTTCATTGCGCTGATTTGGAACTACTTCACTAGAAATCCCAATTGATCTACCTCCAATATTCAATGTTTCAGAGTGATCCGCAATACCTAGATATTGCCAACCCAAGGATTGTGCAGCCTGTGCCATTTCTTCGAGAGTATTACTCCCGTCAGAATAAACAGTATGATTATGGAAAGCACCTTTGATATCTTCAGGAATTAAGAGTTCTGGGAGTAATGATTTAGATATCGAAGCTGCTTCAATTTCTCCCATATCTTCTCTCATCTCAGGAGGTACCCAATGCATATCTAAATTTTTGTAAATTTCTGATTCATCAGAGCATAACAATGTATGTTTTGCAGCTTCCATGCCAATTGACGAACCTGCTAAAGATTCTGGAAATAATCCAAACTCATTTAATCTAAGTCCTCGATTAATTGCTTCTTGTCTCATTCTAATATTGTGTTCCTTAGATCCAGTAAAATATGCAAGAGTAAATGGGAAAGTTTCCGGGGCAACTATTCTAACCTGAGCATCAATTGTAGCATCACTATTTCTTTCCATTAGAGTATCTGCGAGCCCTTCATCTAGAGCACCATTACCAATTGAATTGGATAACATCTCTTGTTCTAGAATCAGACTAATCTTAGAGTCACCATACCCCTTAACTTCTGCTATACCAGGTAGGCCTAGAATTTCTTGGATCACTTTCTGATGATTTTCTAATAATGAAGATACAACAATATCTAGATCACCAATTGTCTCTCTTCTCCGACGTGCACTTCCTGCAAGTTGTGCTTTCTCAACACCCTCAATTAAAGAGATTTTTTCCTCTAAAGAACGACCGAAAAGCAAGCCAACATCCATTCTAGTTCGTCCTTGATAGCGCCGTAAAAGGTCGATTCCGTCAAAAATCTTCTTTTGACTTTTCTCGCCGAAACCAGGGAGAGATGAAATATGGTCTAGTTCACAGGCTGTCTTTAATTGCTCGATTGATTCAATTCCTAATGAATCATATAATGACTTCACTTTTTTAGGACCTAGGCCTGGAATTCCGACTATCTCAATTAATCCTGCAGGGACTTTATCGTACAATGATTGCATATCTCCCCAGGTACCATGTAACACTGATTCTGTGATTAAACCCCCAATTCCTTTTCCAATACCTTTGACTTGCAATAATTTACCTTCTGAGATTATTAAAAATAAATCTTCTTCCATTGATGATAAAGCTCGTGAAGCATTTTGGTATGCACGTACTTTGAATCCATTTGCACCTGATAATTCCAATAGAACTGCTACTTGCTCCAAAACATCGACTAATTGTGTCTTGCTAAAATACGGTGGCTCATTCCTACGAGACTTTGGCAGTGACCAACCCCCTACCTTTACCATGGCCTCATGAAGGGACCACAGGTCTTGAATGATACCATCTAACATTCGGATTGATTCTCCCCAACATAAACAAATGGAGACCCTATCCTGTGGTCATGGAATTGGTCTCAATTCTAGAAACTGCGTCTATTACTATGTGCGGTATAGCAACTATTTTGTGGATGGCCATAGGAACATTGGCACGTTTTGAAAATGGAGAAGTATTGACACAAAAGATTGTTGCTTCTTTATGCATTATTTCCGCAATAATGCTATTTTTGTTACATTATCTCGGAGGAGAACTGTGGGGTTCTACTAATGTTTCTAGGCCATTTGCAGTAATTGCAGTCATCGTAGCAATTTCAGGAATGATCAATATTAAAGGAAAAGACGTGCAAGGAGAAACAAATCCTCATCAAATAATGAAAATGAGAGCTGCAGAACGAGAGAATAATGATGACTAATTATTATATGCCAAGTTTTTCATCAATAAAAGACCTCATGTAGGCAGGTAATTCTCCATTAACAAAAACTACATCATTTACATCTTCTAACTTCATTAGAGAATAATAAATTTGCATTGCCGTCATCGGCGTAGAACTACAACCAGTGCAACCACCTTCTAGAGATATCATGATTATTCCATCAGTTGTATCAACGACATTTACAACTCCTTCATGCGCATCCAATATTGCCTGAACAGGCCCCACAGATGCAAGAATTAACTGTTCATCGACCATTCGCATGCCAACCTTCTGTGTAAGCGTAACAGCCGAGGGCTAATGAACCTGAGGCTCTTTCAACTGCCTGATGTGTACTTCATTAAGGGTATTACTTATCGATTTACTAGTAGAAAGAGCCGAATTTGGACACGGTGGTAATCAAGAAGTAATCAAGCCACTGGCAGCATTATCGGATGTTGAAGTTTTACTAGTTACTCCTCAAATGCAATCATTTGATGCTGGAGAAAAAATCCAAAGAGATTCAGAAATAAAACTCATGGAAGAAGATGTTCCTCATTGGGACTATGAATATGAGTTCTGGAGTGAAAAGGAAGTTATAATGGGAGAAAAAAATATTAATTTCAAAAGGATTCTAATGCCGATGCATGAAAACGAAGAAGAAATGAGAGATTGGATTGATAAACTGAAATTAGATGCAGTTGTTTGTTCGGGATCAAGAAGGAACGTAAGTATCTGGGAAGGATGGATGAGCCCCACTGAAACTATGTTTAGAGCAGCAGCAAAATCTGGAATTCCAACTCTTGGTATTTGTTTTGGTCATCAATTACTTTGTCATTCATTAGGATCAAAAATAGAAAGAGCAGAATCATTTTCCAGTGGAATATGGAATCTTGAGCTTACAAAAGAAGGAGAGAATGATGTATTACTAACAACACATGTGCAAAATAATGAAAGTATTTCAGGATTATTTAGTCACCAAGACCATGTGATGTCAGTTCCTAAGAATTGCACATTACTTAGCAAGACTTCTCACAATATGGTTACCGCTGTGAGGTTGAACGATGATTTAGGGAAACCGATGCCTGCATGGGGTATTCAATTTCATCCAGAAGCAGCAAGAAAGAGAATTGAACGAGCATATGGCTGGGGCCATATTTCTGAAGAGGAATATAAATCATTTAAGGGAGAACATGATGGAGCAGGAATTTTAGGTTCTTTTGCTAAAATCGTTTTAGAAAAAGTATAGTTAGTCACTAAATAACTGGGCTTTAATTGGGATTCCGATTATAAGCAACTCTTTTGTCGGCGAGTCACAAAGGTGAACACCATGTTAGAAAATATACCATTGATTGCAGCTGGAGCGGGACTTATAGGACTTCTAATTGCATTTGTATTATACAAGAAAGTGAACAGTGTAGAGATAGATAATGAAGTTGTGGCAGACATAACTCAAGAGATTCAAGATGGGGCTATGGCCTTTTTGAAAGCAGAATATCGAGTATTGTCGATATTCGTTGTCGTTGTTGGTGCTATACTAGCATGGTTGAACGATATAGAAACTGCAATTGCATTCTTTGCAGGTGCTGTTGCTTCCGTAGGAGCGGGTTTCTCTGGAATGAGGGCTGCTACTTCTGCTAATGGTAGAACTGCTATGGCTGCTAAGAATGATGGGCCAGCAGGAGCACTAGAAGTATCTTACAACGGTGGAGCTGTGATGGGTCTTTCAGTTGGAGGACTGGGATTATTAGGAATCTCCATTATTGCATATTGGTTAGGAGCAGATGACGCTGGAAGCAATCTTTCAGCGGCTGCTGGATTTGGAATGGGAGCTTCTTCAATTGCTCTATTCGCACGTGTTGGCGGAGGAATATACACCAAGGCAGCTGATGTTGGAGCGGATTTAGTAGGTAAAGTAGAAGCAGGAATTCCTGAAGATGATCCTAGAAACCCAGGAGTTATTGCAGACAATGTCGGAGACAATGTTGGCGATGTTGCAGGTATGGGAGCAGATATATTTGAGTCATTTGTTGGTTCCATTATTGCTGCAATGATTATTGCAAGTAACTCCGAAGATATGGGTGTTGATTATGTTATGATGCCGATTATGCTTGGTTTAATTGGATATGTCGCATCTATCATTGGAGTATTTTCAATGACTTTCTTGAAGAATGGATCAGATGCTGCGGCGGCGTTAAGAAACACGACATTTATCGCTGCTATACTTTTCTGGGCAGGAGGATATCTGTCAATTGAACAAGGATTAATTGATGTAGAAATGGGAGTAATGCACTCTGTTGTTCTAGGAAGTATTGTTGGAATTATGATCGGTTTGGTTACCGAGTACTACACAGGTATTGAACCAGTATTCGGAATCAAAACTAAAGCAATTCCACATATTGGTGAGATGTCAAAGACTGGCCCTGCAACAAATGCAATTGCTGGACTATCAGTTGGAATGATGTCAACATTCTTACCAATTATTCTAATTTCTTTAGGTATTCTTGGAGCTAATGAATTCAATGATGGAGGGGAAATGGGACTCTATGGTATCGCAATGGCAGCAATGGGAATGTTGGCTACTGTTGGCGTTACAATGACAGTTGATGCTTACGGACCTGTTGCTGATAACGCAGGTGGAATCGCTGAAATGAGTTCTCTAGGGAATGACGTACGTGCAATTACTGACGAACTAGATTCAATTGGAAACACTACCGCTGCAGTAGGTAAGGGATTCGCGATTGGCTCTGCGGCATTAACCGCACTTGCATTATTCGCAGCTTATACTGCCGCAATCGATGGGGACTTAGATTTAGACTTAACAAATCCAATGGTCGTAATAGGACTCTTGATTGGAGGAGGGTTACCATTCGTAGTTGCAGCAATGACAATGACTTCAGTAGGGAAAGCTGCTGGAGAAATGGTTATTGAAATTAGAAGACAATTCAAAGAAATTCCAGGATTACTAGAAGGTAAAGAAGGCGTGAAGCCCGATTCTAAGAAATGTGTCGATATTTCTACACAAGCGGCTCTAAGAGAAATGGTTGGGCCTGGAGTAGTAGCAGTCTCTGCACCTGTTATTGTAGGATACGTTTTGGGATGGGATGCATTAGGAGGACTATTGGCTGGTTCATTAGTCACAGGAGTTCTAATGGCATTATTCATGGCAAACGCAGGCGGTGCTTGGGATAACGCGAAGAAGGCTATTGAACAAGGGCACATTACTGGAGCTGAAAAAGGAGATGCGGCTCACGATGCAGCTGTGATTGGAGATACAATAGGAGATCCATTCAAAGATACATCGGGACCTTCACTGAATATTCTGATTAAATTAATGTCAATTGTTGCAGTCGTACTAGCTGGAACTGGAAAGTTAACAGAAAACGGACTTCTTTGAAACCAGAAACCGTTAGTCTCTTGACTAACGACCTAGAGGGATTTGTATGGCTAGAGGGGCTTCGGTTGGATTGATGTTGGTAATTTTGCTGACATCAATGACCGGTTGCACCGCAGTAACAGATGGCATAACTGGAAATTCTAGTTCAGAAGAAATCTCCGTTCCAAATTGGGAATTGGGAGATTACTGGTTATACACATTCTCAACACCCGACTATAGTGATGATACTACAAAGTTGGTAGTAGCGACAACCGATACTGAAGAAGATGGTACGGCATACATGTTAGCAATTTCTAGTATAGGAGAAGCAAGAAGACATGCTGTCCTGAATCATAATCCATTTCTTGGCAGAATCACTCATGAGCAATTAAGTCCATTTGAAAATGGTGAAGCAAAGGATGTTTTGGATTTCCCGCTAAAAAAGAATAAAGCATGGAGTTTTAATTTATTTGGGAATGATTGGAATGCAGTAGTCACATCAGTAGAATCATCAATTGCATCAATCAGAGCAACTGCAGGAGATGGCGCCTCTATCGATTACATTTTTGACGGAAATATTGCATTTTTCTCATCATTTATCTGGACTGATTCCGAAGGAATCATACAATTGAAGATGAAAAATGCAGATAATGGGGTTGGCCATACAGGAGACGTTTATTTTGTTAGAGGCGGCGACTTATATAGCAATAATTGGTATAATAGTGGCCCTGATGCAGAGATTGTAGATTCTTTCTTTGTATCTGATCATCCAAATGATGGAGAATGGAATGAAATGATATATTTCTTAGATGCTTCATGTGGAGGAGGTTCTACAATTTCACTAACTTTAAGAGATCATACATCAATTTCTGCTCTAGAAAGATTCTGGGGGCCCGGAGCTGAAGAAACAGGGACTTTGGGTACTATTCCTTATCCAAGTCAAGAATATACATTGACAGTTACATTCACTGGAGACACACATCTGAGAATACTATTAGCAGGTGGCATTACTTACTCTTGGAATCTCTAATGATAATCATGTCAGGTACTTTTGTAATGATGCATGGAATGACAGGTACATCTGCTAAGATGAAACCATTGGCAAAACAATTAGTTCCGAAAGGATGGAATATATTGTGTCCAGAAGGTAAGATTCCTCATCCAACAAGAGGAGGGTTCGCATGGTGGTTACGCTCAGAAGACCCTACAGAGCCATTAGGGTCTGATGCATTGAAAGAAGTGAACGAGTCTGTGCTAAATGTAATCTCAGAAATTCCAGATGGGCCGATAATAGTTGGAGGTTTTTCTCAAGGTGCTGCAATAGCCTCTGCTATGTTGGAATATGATATTCAAAGCAGAATTAAAGGTCTGGTTTTACTTGGGACGAAAACTGTAAGACCTGATCAATTAAGAGACACATTGACCTTCTTAAAACCAAGAAAAGTGGTTTGGATGCATGGTTCAAGAGATCATCTAGTCCCTATTGAACAGGGATTCGAACATATTGAAATATTTGAACAAGCAGATTGGGATGTTACAAAGTTACAGCATGAAAAGGGACATATGGTTAATCTAAATCAATTAAATGAGTTGAAAGCTGCTATTCAAAGTATGGCAGATTCCTAAATTAATGCTGGAAATAATCAATTAAATGGTCAGATCCCCCAATAAATATTGGTTTTTCCCCTCTCATATCAAAACAGATTGGGACTGTGCGATGTCCAGTAATTCCGACAACTTCTGATCGCAAATTGTCTTCATGATCAAAGTTAACTTCTGAGTAAGTTAAATTCTTAGAATTCAAAACATTCTTTGCACGATTACAATAAACACAAATTGTTTGAGTAAAAAGTAGAAAATCAGTACTGCATTCTTCTAAGATTTCAGAGAATCTATCCAAATCTACACAACCTACAGTTAAACGTGATAAGACAGTACTAATGAACCTGAGTAATAAAATAATACATTATAATCTAAGAAGTAGAGGGTTTAAGATCGTCTTCATTCCACCATTCTGGTCTCTCACCTAAATCCGTATCAGGGTCCTCTTCTTCCCATACCTCATCATCTTTAATCCGGCCTTCCAGAACTCTATCAGTTTCATCCTCATCAATGAAAATCAACATTAT
>Ga0208410_1000073_pt1 | contig 56177 bp, 55 predicted proteins | sample ETN02SmetaG_3_FD_185787 | JGI IMG/M metagenome (GOLD analysis project Ga0208410, IMG submission 185787) | Marine microbial and viral communities from oxygen minimum zone, Eastern Pacific Ocean - ETNP2014F10-02SV257 (SPAdes) (version 2) | ecosystem: Environmental > Aquatic > Marine > Oceanic ... | reverse complement strand
CTGTGTGCTGCCACACCAAGGCCCAGATATTCCTCTTGGTTCCAGTAGAGAAGATTGTGTCTGGATGCTTTACCTATTTGCGACCAATTGGAGATCTCATAGTTGGCGTATCCGGCTTCAGTTAGTAAACGCTCTGCTTCAAAATATTTGTCGGCCTGGTCGTCGTCGTCGGGGTGTCTTCCAGCGTCTGCTGCTAGTGGGGTTCCTGGTTCCACAGTTAACGCATAGGCGCTGAGGTGGTCTGGTTTCAAAGAAATGGCGTTCTCAAGGGTCGTTTGCCAGTCTTCGAGACTTTCGCCTTGGGCTCCGTATATGAGGTCAAAGCTGAGGTTGGTTATGCCAGCAGATCGAATCTTCTTAACCGCTCGTTGAACATTTGTCGGTTCGTGTTCGCGCCCTAGAGACTCAAGAACGTGTGAAACCATGGATTGAACACCGAGGCTGATTCGATTGACTCCGGCTTTTAAGTAGGTGTTGATCTGTCCGCTGGTGACTAGGTCAGGGTTGCACTCAACGGTGAATTCAACGTCGTCGGCTACCGGTAAATCAGAGACAACATCCATCAGGAGTTCGGCAGGAACGAGGTTCGGTGTGCCTCCACCCACAAATATTGAGGTGATGTTAGGCAACTTCGGTGACCATTTTGTTGCTTGAGTCTTACATGCAGCTAGGTACTCCTCGATCAGATGTTCTCGGTCAGTCCAAGTTGCGAAGGAGCAATAGTCGCACCGACGTGAACAAAATGGCACGTGCAGATAGATACCGAACTGGGTGTCTTTTTCTTTCATCAGAAGAGGCTGTCTTGCATAATGAATTCATCGATCTCGAAGTCGCCGATTTCAATTGGGTGCGCGAGAAGCGGTTGAAGGTCGAGCAGAAAGTTTTCTTCAAATCCTTGCCGGTTGCATCCCGCGAGCCGGCCAACCATTGACTGAATTGTAAACTCGTGAGCCCCCTGGTTGATGGCTGCGGGATATGCAACTAGATCACTCCACATTGGGTCTTCTGTTCTCGGGTTCGACCACCGCTCACCGAGCAACGCACCGCGGGTACTTATTTCTTTAGAGATAAGCCCTTCGGTCTCGTCTGACAGTTGATCAAGTCGATCAATCAGTTCCTGGTTTGAGAGAGGCTCAAGGTGCCCGGCGAATTTCTTTCTCGTGTCGACTGCTTGATTGATTCCCAGTTCTTCGGTGACTAAATCCTCTAGTTCCCTCACCATGAATCCATCATCAACTTGTGCCAGGTACTTGGCGTACCAGGCTCCTTGTTCTACCAATCTGTTTCCGCCGGACGAACCTCGCGTGGTTCCAACCTTGGTGGACCCGTCACGAAATATTGCTGCATACAGTCTGTGCGGATGAGTCAAATATGCGGCCATCGGTTTACTGATCGCCTCGGGGCCTCTCCGATGCGCTTGGTGCATATTGGCAGCAGCAATGTTGTCTTTTGTCTGGCATTTTTCGCATTGCCGTAAGCTCACTGCTGGTAAGCCACACGGAACGCTGGTGGTGCCATCTTTAGATCGTTCGACTGTTCCAATGCATCGCCTTGGGCGGTCTGCGATAACGCGAAATCTCAGGTCGAGTTCATTGACTCTCTTGAATTCGGGGAGCTCGCTGCCTTCAACCCGGAATTCTAGAGATGGTTCTTCGTCTTGCCATTGAACAGCTGCCAGGTACAGGGCAGGTTCGGTGTTGGTACTCATCTCGGTGTTGAGATGCTGGTTAGGCACCCAGCCGAACGCCTAGTTCGTCTAGTCGATCTGCTATTTCGTCGATTGCTGTGTCAAGGATGCAAGCGATTGTTCGGAGGTCATCTCGACGAATCGTGAGTGATGACCCGTTGAATTCTCGTCGTTGGGCTTGAATCATCGCGAGGAATCTGCCCAGCACGGCGGCTTCGGCGCCCGGTACTCGCGCTAAGCGATCAAGGTCGATGGTGACCTGTTGATCAAGGTTCATGGCTGAATCGTCGGCGATGCCGTCGCCTCGAGGTAGCAGCTGCCCGACGGGGACATCATAGAAGTGGGCGAGTCGAGATAGCCGGGGAACTGAAATAGCGCGCTCTCCACGTTCATAAGCACCGAGGACCGAAGCTTTAAATTCGTGGCTGGAGTCTGCCTCCACTTCCTGGAGTGACATGCGTTTTTGTCGACGTACGAGTCGGAGGCGTTCGCCAACTTTGAAGCTGTAGTTCTCTCCGTCTATCGATTCTTGGTTGAGGCTTACCTCAGTCATGTTCACCCCCGATCAGCAGTTGATTAAGAGTGACCATAGTTCACGGAGAGTGGTTGTCCAATAAGTCTTGGCGAAGTAACGAAAGTGCTGAGGCTGCAGCGACAGCTGCTGTTTCTGCTCGGAGGACCGACGGCCCCAAAGAAACCGTCGGTAAACCAGCCAACTCGGTTGGGTCCCAACCTCCTTCGGGCCCGATGTAAATACATGGGTTCTTTAGCGTGACGCGTTCCTCGGAGCGATGCGCCAAAGAAATCCCTGGCTCTAGTGTCGCTTGTTTAAGTTCATTGATCGGTTTGATTTTGGGGATTCTGACTTGTCGAGATTGCATAGCGGCCTCTCGCGCTATTCGCCCGAGTCGCTGATGTTGTTGCTCAGCTTTTGGAGGGTCCCATTTGACAACTGACCTCAGCGAACTGAGTAGATGGATTTCGTCGACCCCCAATTCGGTGAGTTTTTGTACGATCCAGGCTGGACGGTCACCTTTGGGAACGACGAACCCGATGGTGATGGGTACCGTTGGTGGTGGGACTTTAACGATTTCACCCGTTGCTTCGATTGTGGTTCCGAAGATCGCGGGGCGCCAACGATTAGCCCCGTCGCTGATGGTGAGCGGATCCGACGGTTTAAGTCGCAATACGCGTTGTAGGTGATGTCGGTCTTCGTCTGATAGTTCTGGCTCTTCGAGATTGCTCACAAAGGCGTGGGGACCATTGGTTCCGTCGGGAAGAGAGCTCATGGATCTATTGGAAGGCTGAGCGAATTTTTCCGAGCACCGTGCGGTCCCCTGGATCAGCAACCTTTTCTCCGCGTTGTTCCGCTATTTCCCGAAGTTGGTCTTCATCATTTTTTGAGAGTTTGGACGGAATTTCAACCTTGACCGAGAGAATCATGTCGCCTCTGCCTCGTCCGCGCCCCTCGAGTCGCGGTACTCCATGGTCTCGTAGTCGGAAGATTTCCCCGGGTTGAGTTCCTGGGGGGATCGCAAGTTCGACCGTTTCGTCGAGTGTCTCGAAGTCGATTCGTGCCCCTAAGGCTGCTTGGAGCATAGTTACTTGGAGTTCTGCGTATAGCGTGTCGCCTTCTCGCTCGAATTGTTCCGAGTTTGCGACCCTCAAATGAACATATAGATCTCCGTGAGGGCCGCCTCTTGGTCCAGCGGCTCCGCGTCCTGTCAGTCGAAGTGTTGATCCTGTGTCTACGCCTGCTGGTACTCGAACTTCATACGATACTGATTCGCGGTAGCGGCCTTCTCCCCTGCATTGCCGACATGGGTTCGCTATTTCCTGACCGAGCCCTCCACACTTAGGGCAATGCGCTGTGGTGACCATCTGTCCTAGGAGACTTTGCCGTACTTGTCGGACTTGGCCTGCACCTCCACATTCGGTGCACTGGCGAGGGGAGGTTCCTTCGGCTGCGCCTGAACCTGAACAGTCTTCGCATCCCACAGCTGTTTGAATTTCTACTCTGCTATCGATTCCGAATATTGCTTCCTCGAAGCTGAGGTCAAGCACTACTTCTTGGTCTTCGCCTGGGGGTGGACCAGATGGCCCTCTGGTTCTTCCACCGCCGAAGGGGTTTCCTCCGAAGAAGTTTTCGAAAATGTCGTTGAGATCGAAATTGAATGGGTCACCGCCCATTCCTCCGCCTCTTAACCCATCGTGACCGAATTGGTCGTAGCGGGAGCGGGCATCGGCATCTGAGAGCACGGCGTACGCTTCGCTGATTTCTTTGAATTTAGCTTCGGCTTCTTGGTCGTTTGGGTTCGCGTCTGGGTGATATTGGCGTGCCAGCTTTCGGTAGGACCGCTTGAGGTCGTCTGACGATGCGCCGCGATCTACTCCTAACAACTCGTAGTAGTCAGTTGCCATCGGCTTGTTCAGTCCTCGTGTGCCTCACCTAAGGACTCACCAAGACGGCTACTAACCACATGCACTGCGGCTAGAGCTTTTGGGTAGTCCATACGGGTTGGTCCCAGAACTCCGATGCTACCGACCTGTTCACCATCGACCTTGTATGGGGCAACAACTACTGCACACTGGGCTAAGGGCGCAACACCCGTCTCTGAGCCAATGGCGACGCTAAGGCCGCGCTCTACCAGGTCTCCTAGGAGACCTACGACAAGTAATTGCTCCTCCAGAACCGCTAGCACGGATTTGACTGTTGATACTGCGTCGAATTGTCCAGCCATATTGGCTGCACCTCCCACGTAGAGGTCGCCGGCATGGCTGGATGATGGAGAGATCGACGCCATGGTCGTCGCTATTAGGTTGTCAACTTCGGGTTGTCCGGTCAGGTTCACTGTGGGGATGCTGCCGAGAGAGGACCCGATGAAGGCCTCATTGATCGCAGCCGACGCGACTGCTAGGTGAGCAGGTTCAACCTCTGCGCCGCTGACGAGTTCGATCATGGAGCGCTCCACAGAACCTGATGAGGTGACGATAACCAGCAGTAGTCGTCCTGAGCCAAGGTCTACGAGTTGTGCTGATCTAACGGTTGCTGGGTCGTGTGTCGGTCCGACAATCACCGCTGCATATGCGGTCAGTTGGGATAGCAGGCGACTGGTGTCGGCAAGGCGTTGTTCGATTTGACCTTGAGCGTGCCTGAAAAAGGCACTGATCTGTCTGGCTTCGGTGTCGTCGAGGTGGCCGGGGCCGAGGCTGTCTACGAAGTACCGGTAGCCCGCTTCAGTTGGAATTCGGCCAGCGCTGGTATGTGGCTGCGCTAGGTAGCCATCAGCTTCGAGGCTCGCCATTTCATTTCGGATGGTGGCAGCCGATACGTCAAGGCCCGCCAAATCGGACACCGCTCGTGAACCGACTGGTTGTGCTGTGTCGATGAAACTTTCTACGACAGCTCTGAGTACTGTTGCTTTACGGTTGTCCACGTTTGGTCCTGTTCGCTGAGCCGGCGATCATCCCGTGTTGGAATACTAGGCGCATCTTTGGGGTCCTGGAACTGTGTCCTATCGATAAGCGTTAGTCATCGAGTTTGAGGGCCGAGACAAAGGCTTCGTTTGGCACCTCAACACGTCCGATGGCTTTCATTTTCTTTTTGCCCTTTTTCTGTTGTTCAAGGAGCTTTCGTTTGCGTGTTATGTCACCGCCATAACATTTAGCTAACACGTCTTTTCGTTTGGCTTTGACTGTTTCTCTCGCGATGATCCGTCCTCCGATTGCTGCCTGGATCGGGACGTCAAACATTTGGCGAGGTATGAGTTCTCGAAGTTTTTCTGCCATTCGACGTCCGTAATCGTAGGCGGCGTCACCATGAACAATTGTGGAGAACGCGTCTACCGGATCTCCATTGAGCAGCACATCGACTTTCACTAGTTTGTCTGCTTTATAACCAGAGGGCTCGTAGTCCAAGCTTGCGTAGCCTTGAGTTCGACTTTTGAGTTGATCAAAAAAATCTGTGACGACTTCTGCAAGCGGTATCTCATAGTGCAGTTCGACTCGTTCAGGTGACAGGTACTCCATTCGAACCATGGTTCCCCTGCGACCCTGGCAAAGTTCCATCACTGTCCCGGTGTAGTCCGCTGGTGTGAGGATGCTGATCTTGAGCATGGGTTCTTCGATCTCGGCAACAGAACCCATATCTGGAAGGTCTGATGGGTTGTCTACGTCGAAAGTGTTGCCATCTTCGGTGGTGACTTTGTACGCCACTGAGGGCGCAGTGGCTATCAGGGAGAGGTCGAATTCTCGTTCGAGTCTTTCTCGTACGATTTCCATGTGAAGTAGGCCCAGGAAACCACATCTAAATCCAAAGCCAAGGGCACCGGATGTTTCTGGCTCGAAGGTAATTGACGCATCATTAAGTTTTAGTTTTTGTAGCGCTTCTCGTAGGTCAGGGTATTCATCCCCATCTACGGGATATAGGCCGCAGAAGACCATCGGTTTGGGGTCTTCGTATCCTTCTAGAGCTTGTTCGGCAGAACCTGACGCTGTGGTGACCGTCTCTCCAGATTTCGCTTGGCCTACGTCTTTGATGCTGGCAATGAGGTAGCCAACTTCTCCTGGCCCAAGCTCGTTGACCGGGGTGACACCTGGAGAACGCACTCCGATTTCTTCGGCGTCGTGGGTTCCTCCGGTTTGCATGAATCGTAGTTTGTCGTTGGTACGAATTCGGCCGTTCATGATCCGCATTGAGGAAACAACGCCTCGGTATTGATCGAAGTAGGAATCAAAAATCAGAGCTTGCAGTGGGTCGTTGATATTGCCTTGGGGAGGTGGGATTCGGTCGACAATTGCGTCAAGGAGTTCTGTGATTCCATCTCCTGTTTTTGCTGATATTTGGAGTACTTCTTCTGCGGGTAGTCCGAGGACGTTTTCGATCTCGGAGGCATAAAGGTCGGGATCGGCCGCTGGTAAATCAATCTTGTTGAGGACCGGGACGATCTCGAGGTCATTTTCGAGGGCGAGATAACAGTTAGCCAAAGTTTGCGCCTCGATACCTTGTGCGGCGTCGACTAACAGAACGACACCTTCACATGCCGCCAAAGAGCGACTGACCTCATATCCGAAATCGACATGTCCGGGCGTATCGATGAGGTGTAGGACGTGTCCTTTCCATTCGACTCTGACGTTTTGGGCTTTGATTGTGATTCCTCGTTCGCGTTCTAGGTCCATCGAATCGAGGTATTGGGCGCGCATGGATCTCGCTTCAACAGCGCCGGTGATCTCTAAAATCCGGTCCGACAAGGTGGATTTTCCGTGATCGATGTGCGCGATGATCGAAAAGTTTCGTATCTGTGTTAGATCCATCTGGAACTGCAAGGTACCAACGGGAACGGGGATTCGTTGGCTCTATCGCTACGAGTCATGCTTTAGGAAAGTATCTAAGGGCTGCGGCATTGCGTGGCCCTGTTGCTAGCCTGAAGAAGTTGTCGCCTGTGTTAGTGGGTTTTGACAGCGCAAGTCTGAGTTGAGGTAAGAGAAGGTCAAGTGGCAAACATCAAGAGCCAAATTAAGCGGAACCGCCAAAACGAAACCCGTCGGGTTCGCAACAAAGCTGTTCGTAGCGAATTAAAGACGAGAGAGAAAGCTGTTTTTGCTGCTGTGGATGCTGGCGAGCCCACTGATGAAGTTCTTCGACTGGCCCAAAAGCGTCTTGATTCTGCCGCTTCGAAGGGTGTCATTCACAAGAATGAGGCAGCCCGCCGTAAATCTCGACTGACTCTTAAAGCTTCATCCAGCTGAATTAATTGCTGAGTTGCGCCAAGCGTGCAACCAGTATCTCCATGAGAATGTCGCCATCAAGCGCTGATTTTCCGCGGAGGTCTATATCGGTCTTACTCAATAATTCGATGGCGCGACGGATTTTGTTTGGACCTAGACGTCGCATCTGAGTAAGTGCCTTCTTAGCGGGAAAGGTTGAACCTTTTATCTGAAGATGGGCAGCGGCTTCTTTTTCGTTTGAGATTTCGGTTCCGTCGAGTCGCAGAATCCGTTCGTAGTGACTGTGAAGGGTTGCCATTACTTGCAGGGGGTGGCGTCCGCCTCCGCTCATCATGCGTTGCAGAACTTCGAGGGCCGTTTTCATTTCTCCTCGGTCTATAGCGTCTGTCAGGTCCCATGGAGGTACTCCACCCTCATCCCCGAGGAATGGCCGCACCTCTGCGTCGGTAAGGTCGGCATCTACGCCATAGACCCCTTCAAGGGTTTGCAGTAAGCCTGTGAGACGCGCTACATCCTCGCCAAGGTGTTCTGAGATCAGTTGCCGGGCACTGGGATTTAGTTGGACGACAGATGTGTCAAAACGTTCTTGGAGCCATCCGTTTCGGGCTCGACCCGTCCCTGGCGCTCCTACCTTTATTTGTTCTCCGTCAATCGCCTTTGCTGCATCGACCAGTTTTTTCGGTACGGCTCCGCTGCCCCATTCGATAACTAGGTCAGTTGTTGTCGGCGGGTCACTTAACAGTTCGATGAGTGGTTTCAGGTCGTCAACTTTAAATCGGTTGAAACCTCGGACAACCACGACACGACGATCAGTTAACAGCGGTGGCGTTTGGACCGCGTCGGCTACGTGTTCAATTGTGTATTCCTCGCCGACTAGTTCTTCGAGTATTAGTGAACGATCTTGTGTGCCGACTAGTTCTTCGACGCTGTCTCGCACAGCGTCAGCGAGCAACGACGGTTCGGGCCCTGAAAAGATTTGTATCGATGCCTGAGCCACAGTTGCGACGTTAGCTTCCTGAATCAGTGAATTCCGGCTTTCTGGTGCGTGTCACTCGCTACGGGTGCTGCTTTTCAGAACAATGCTGTTGATAGTTTTCGGCGCCATTCTGCTGTTCTTGGGTCTTCTGATCCCATCACTTCGAGAAGGTCAACAAATCGCTGGCGAGCTTCGTCGTCGTTCTTCACTTGGCCAAGAAGTCCTTCGAGTTCCGCATCTAGTTCGTCAGGTTCGTTTGAGATGTCAGCTGTTCTTGCTGTGGCCGCGACTCGTCTGCTTTCGGCTGACTCGGGTATTCGTTCCAGGAGCGCCAGCCCTTCTTCGGTGCGCCCATCACCGACTAGCAGCTCAGCAAGCGCCACCACAGCTTGTGGGTGATCGCTTTGGGTGTCTAGTGCTGCGCGTAGCGACAGTTCGTCTCCGGCTTCGATGAGTGCTTCTAGCTCGTTCTCTTCCTCAGTGGGCAGCAGACGGGTTACGAAATCTTGGAGCATCGGTTCGCCTTGGGCACCCATGAAACCGTCGACGGCTTGCCCGTCTTTGAACGCTACGACCATTGGTATTGACTGAACTTGGAAGGCTTGCGATACGCCAGGGTTCTCGTCGACATTTATTTTGACGCCAAGCACCTTGCCTCCTTGAGCGTCTATGACTTGTTCAAGAAGGGGGCCCAACGTTTTGCATGGTTCACACCAGGGCGCCCACAAGTCCACTACTACAGGGATTTCGTTGCTTTTTTCGATTACTTGTTGTTCGAAGTCCTGGTCGGTGACATCGATCATGTCGTTCCTTTCGTTCGGCAGAGTTGTGGTTTCGCTACGGCTTGACTCAACCAAGATGTAGTTTCAAGTGAATATCGAGTTGAGGAGTGTTGTGGTTAAGGGTATTGAGGAAAAGCCTGTGACGGAATGGTTGTCTGCGCGAGTTGACAATTTAGGTTCCCCTCTCAAGTTTGAACTGATCACTGGCGGTCATTCGAATCTCACTTACAGAGTTACCGATAACAACGATCGAAAATGGGTATTGCGTCGTCCGCCTCTGGGTCACGTGTTGGAGGGAGCACACGACATGGTGCGGGAGCACCGGCTGTTGTCTTCCCTTGACGATAGTGACGTGCCCGTTCCTCCAGTTGTGGGGTTGTGTACTGACTCGACGATCAATGGCGCAGATTTTTATGTGACTGAATTTGTTGAAGGGTACGTGTTGCGAGACCAAGACTCTGCATCTGATGTCGCCACTGACAAAAGGCCAGAGGTGGGGCCGAAATTAATAGAGGCTTTAGCTGCTATTCATTCGGTTGATCTGGAAGCAACGGGTTTGGCGGACTTAGGTAAGCGCGAAGATTATGTGGCGCGTCAATTGCGGACGTGGCTTCGTCAATTCAACGCTATGACGTCGCGAAAGTTGCCTGTGATCGAAGAAGTGCACGATGTGTTGACCACCAACATTCCTGAGCAACGCGAAGCGACGTTGATTCATGGTGACTTCCGTTTGGATAACTGTTTAGTGTCACCTCAAGGCGAGGTAGCAGCTGTACTTGATTGGGAAATTTCCACTCTTGGTGACCCTTTAGCTGATTTGGGGATTCTCTTGGCTTACTGGAGTGAGCCAGATGACCAATTCTTACCTCTTGGAGATGCTGCAACTATCTATGGGGGCTTCTCAAGTCGACAGGAACTGGTAACTGAATATGGTCGTGTCACTGGGCGAGATACCAGCGACATGGACTTCTTTTTTGCTTTTGCGAGTTGGCGGTTGGCTTGCATCTTGGAGGGAGTCCACGCTCGTTACGTTGGTGGAGCGAATCCTGAAATTCCCGAAGAGGTAGAGATTTTTCCCCAGAGCGTTGTCTATTTGGCTGAACGTGCTGCTGAAATACTTGGGCTATAGGTATCTCTGGCTTCGAAATTTTCTCCGACCTGAACTAAGTTCGGGTTTATGAAGATTGATGGCGGATTAGGCGTTGATAGTGGTTTTGACGGGATTATGGATAAATCTCGGGAACAAGAAGAGATCGGTTATGACGGTCTTTGGGTCCCAGAGACAAGTCATGATCCTTTCACCATGCTTCCTTTGATGGCAGAGGCAACTGAAAATGTTGAGCTTGGGACCAGCATCGTTGTTGGTTTCGCGAGAAACCCAATGGACTTGGCTTACAGCGCTAACGACATTCAGTTGATTTCTAAGGGCCGTTTCACTTTGGGTCTGGGTAGTCAAATAAAGGCTCATATTACGAAACGTTTTTCAATGGAATGGTCGAAGCCTGCTGCTCGAATGCGCGAAATGATTTTGGCTACGAAAGCTATTTGGAACAGCTGGAATACTGGAGAGAAGCTCGATTTTCGGGGTGATTTCTATCAACACACTTTGATGACTCCCTTTTTCCATCCAGGTGAAAATCCTTATGGTGCCCCGCGTATGGCGTTGGCCGGTGTTGGGCCACTGATGACCGAGGTTGCTGGAGAAACTTGCGATGTCTTTTTGGCTCATGGTTTTACGACCGAAAAGTATTTGCGAGAAGAGACAATCCCGGCTCTTGAACGAGGTGCTGAACGGGCGGGGCGAACGTTGGCTGATGTAGAGATCTCTGGTCCTCTATTCGTAGTGACCGGCAACAACGAAGATGAACTCGAAAAAGCGAAACAGGGCACCCGTCAACAAATTGCCTTCTACGGCTCGACTCCTGCTTACAGAGGTGTTTTGGATTGCCATGGTTGGGGCGATATGCAAACTGAGCTCAATGCGTTATCTAAGGAAGGCAAATGGGTTGAGATGGGTAATCTCGTTGATGACGAGATCCTCGATGCCTTCGCCGTAGTAGGTGAGCCTGAGCAGATAGCGGGTGAGTTAAAGGCTCGGTTCGGTGACATCGTTCAGCGTCTCAGCTTTTATGCCCCGTATCGATCCGATGCTGAACGGTGGCGCAAGGTTTTTGCTGACCTAAAGGCCTCGTAAATGTTTACGGATCTTCCTGACTCGGTAGAGATCCGTGAAGTTGGTCCTCGAGATGGTCTACAGAACGAAATAACGATTCCTGTTGGGGAACGCATCGCTCTGATTGACGCTCTTTCTGCGACTGGTCTAACAGCTATCGAAGCTGCATCATTTGTGCACCCCAAGGCCATTCCTCCCATGGCAGGTTCTGCTGAGGTTATGAGGGGCATCACCAGAGTTCCCGGCGTTAGGTACCGAGCGCTAGTTCCTAACGAACGTGGAGCGTTAGACGCTTTAGCCTGCGACGCCGATGAGCTCGAGGTTGTGATGTCTATCTCTGAGACCCATAACCGAAAAAACATAAATATGGCCCCTGATGAATCCGTCAAACAGATCATCGAACTGACTGATCTAGCTCATCGAGAAGAGACACCGGTCGAAGCCATCTTGTCGACTGCGTTTGGGTGCGCCTATGAAGGCGATATCTCTCCAACCAGGGTTGCCTATTACGCCCGACGCGTACTCGACGAAGGTGGTGTAGACGCTTTGTCTTTCGGTGATACCAGTGGCATGGCTACTCCCAGAGTCGTAGTCGAGTTGTTAGATGCTCTGGAAGTTGAAGGGATTGATATTTCTCGGATCGGTTTACATTTTCACAACACCCGAAATACTGGCCTTGCGAACATCATGGTTGCTATGCAAAGAGGCGTGTCGCGCTTCGACGCTGCCATTGGTGGATTGGGTGGGTGCCCATACTCGCCCGGAGCAACCGGAAACGTTGCCACCGAAGACGTCGTTCACATGGTTGAAGATCTTGGCGCTACGACGGGTATCGATTTAGAGCGCCTGATTCACTGCGGCCAGTTAGCAGAAGAGCTAGTTGGGCGTGAGCTTCCGGCCCAAGTGCTTCGTTCGGGGCCGCGAACCAGAACTGTTGCGACGGAAGAACCCGTTTAGGAAATGATTCCTTCTGAGCGAAGTTGTCGAATTTTCTCTTGGCTGTAGCCGGCGACTTCCGTAAGTACCGTGTCGGTGTGTTGCCCTAGCTTTGGGCCTGTGGAGGCGATTCTTCCCGGAGTTCGGGAGAATTGAGGGACTGGGGCTGCCATCGGTACTTCTTGGCCGAGTACTTCGTCTTCGTATCGTTCGATCAGTTCACGGGCAGCAAATTGAGGGTCAGCGAGCATGTCTGGTGCTGTGAAGATTCGACCATAAGGAATGGCATGCGAATCAAGGATGGCTTCGAGTTCATCGACAGGTAGTCCTGAAGTCCACTCGGTTATCAGTTCATCTAGCTCTGTCTGGTTGTGTCCTCGACTTTCGTGATCGATGTAACGTCGATCGTCAGCTAAGTCCTCCCGGTTCATCGCTTCACAGATGCGTCGAAAGATAGCGTCGGCGTTGCCAGCGATAAGTACGTCCGCTCCGTCAGAAGTTGGGTACACATTTGATGGTGCGACTTTCGGTAGCACCGATCCGGTTCTTCCCCGGATGTGACCGCCTAACTCGAAATCGGCGACTGTTGACTCCATCAAGGCAAAAACAGCCTCATAGATCGCTACGTCAACTTCTTGACCTTTGCCGCTGTGTTGTCGCTCATTGAGTGCAGCCATCGTTCCGATGACGGCGAATAGAGAAGCTATAGCGTCGCCCAGACTGATCCCCGCTCGAGTTGACTGACGGTCAGGCCAACCTGTTGTGTGTCGAATTCCTCCCATAGCTTCGCCTATCGACCCGAAACCAGGGTCGGCGGCACGGGGTCCCGTCTGTCCGAAACCGGAGACATGGGTCATGATCAATCTAGGGTTGTCTTTGGCAAGGGTTTCGTATCCAAGCTGCCACTCCTCGAGCCGGCCAGGTGTGAAGTTTTCTAGGACCACATCGCTTTGCAGTGCTAACTGTCGCACTAGGTCCCGTCCTTGGTCGGAGCGGAGATTAATAGCGATCGATTGTTTGTTTCTTGCTATCGCAGGCCACCAAAAGCTGTGTCCTTTCTCGTCGCAGTGGCCCCATTTGCGCATTGGGTCGCCTACTTCGGGTGGTTCAACTTTGATGACTTCGGCGCCGTAATCTCCAAGGAGTTGTCCAGCGAATGGGCCGGCGATGAAACTTCCGAGTTCTAGGACACGAATGCCTGAGAGGGGGCCGTTCATGTTAGGTCCCAAGTGGTGCGCAATCGCTTCCGCAATCAAGTTCATTCGGCGTTTCAGGCGCTGCTGGTCTATGCAGAACTCCGGACTTGGGAGTGACCTTTAGCTCCTCTCCCTCGGCGACGCATTCGGCATCAACGATCATCGAATATCCATCAGTTTCATATGGCGGCCATAGAACAACAACCTTCGACCGTTTTTCGACATTGCGTGCTGCTGACTTACTGGTCGGGCAATAGATGCTGTCGTTTTCGAAGCGGAACGTCATGTGAGCTACGTGGGAGGTTTCGTCGTCGCGTACGGTGAGCAGAAAGGCTGAGTAGCCGAACTGCTTTAGTTGTGTTTCGAGTTGGCCGGGATCAACTGGGATGCTCATGGACTGATCCTACGCTTCTAGACACTCATATAGAAGGAGGAGTTGCATCACTCAGGTGCACTGGTAGCTTGGGGTGCTCTTCGGGGCTATAGCTCAGTTGGTAGAGCACTTCCATGGCATGGAAGGGGTCAGGGGTTCAATTCCCCTTAGCTCCACGTTTCAATCACTCCGAAGTAGACCATCTCCCTTGTTGAAGAATGATGGGGAAGTTAGAGGTTCGGCAAACCAAGACGTTCGTCCAGCGCTTTCAGCTAACCGGAGACTGCCTCACTCTTAAGTCTCCGTATTTCAGCTAGACCGCAACGGTCAGCGACTTTTATGAGCCACCACGCGGCATCAAAATCGGACCACTTAGAACCGAACCGCGCCGAGGTGGGAAGGCCGTGATGGTTGTTGTGATAGCCCTCACCTGAAGTTAACGCTGCAAGCCAATGGAGGTTGGTTGCACTGTTTGAAAAGGGTCGACGCCCAAACGTGTGACCAACCGCGTTAATCGCGCCCGACAACATCACGTAGCTAACGATATGGAAGCCAAAAGCTAATGGCCCTTGCCACCAACCCAACCACAATGAAAGAAGGACGGTAGAAACGAGCAGACCTAGTGGACCTCGGTCGAACATCCATCTGTCCCATTTGTCGGGGGCAAGATCTCGACCCCATTTCTCAACAGTCATTGGGTCGTTTGCTACACGTCGATACAACCAAAAGTTGGTTAGCTGCACTCTCATCCATCCAAGCTGGGCTGGTGAGTGAGGGTCAGCTTCTTCATCGGTGAAAGCATGATGTTTACGGTGAACAGCTGCCCATTCGCGGGCCTTTACCCCTGTCGTGAGCCAAAGGAAGAACCGCAAAAAAAGAGCTAAGCCGGGTCGGAATCGCACCGCCTTATGGGCGAGCGCTCTGTGGAGATACGCGGACGTCGTGAGGGTCGATACTTGGGTTACGGCAAAGCCAACGAGGAGAGGTGTAATGATTTGCACGGCGATCAAGAGCAACGCTAGCTGAAGAAAGACCCCTGAGGCACATCACATGTGTCTGCTATCTGGCGTTTGCGTACCAAATTCTGGAAGACTGCCCAGGTGAGTTCAGATTCCGAAGTAATGATGGACTGCGTCGATCAGATCGCTATCGTCCGCCTTAATCGTCCAGAGCAACTCAACGCTTGGAATAACCAAATCTCTGCGGGTTTAGATGCTTCTCTACGAGAAGCTTCGGACCGCTCGGACATTCGCGCTGTAGTCATCACCGGCACGGGTCGAGCTTTTTGCGCTGGCGCTGACCTGTCTGGAGGCGGCGACACCTTTGACGTCAACAGGGACCGAGATCAAGATGACACGAGTGAAGCTAGAACTCCCCAGTTTTTGCCACATCAGGTAACAAAACCGGTAATCGCAGCGATCAATGGCCCCGCTGTGGGTGTGGGGGCCACCTACCCATTGATGTGCGACATTCGACTTGCCTCTGACAGCGCCCGCATCGGGTTTGTGTTTAATCGAATCGGGATGCTTCCTGAACTGGGATCTCACTCGCTGCTTCCAAGAATCGTTGGGTTCTCAAACGCAGCCCAACTATTGATGGGCGGAGAGATTATTGATGCTCAGACGGCTCTTTCTATGGGACTAGTTTCGGCTATTCACCCCCAGGATTGTCTTCTGGATAAAGCGATTGAGCTGGCCGCTCAACTTTGTGTTGCGGCTCCTGTTTCTGTTGCCGCGACCAAGAAGTTGCTTTGGGAAGGGCTATCTCTTAGCTGGGAACAAATGCATCGAAAGGAAACTCCAATTTTTGACTGGGTGGCTCAACAACCCGATTCAGTTGAAGGCGTCACCGCCTTTCTCGAAAAGCGCCCTCCAGAGTGGACAATGAACCCATCAAAGGATCTACCGAAGGAGCTATTTGATTGATATGGCAGGATTCGACCATTTTGCGTTGGCATGTAAAGACCTTCAAACGGGAGTGGACTACATCGAGTCCCTGACGGGGGTCGTAGCAGCCCCAGGGGGACCTCATCCCGGTGTAGGCACACGCAACGCTCTGCTCTCTCTTGGCAGCGATGTCTATCTTGAGATCATTGCTGTCGATCCCGAGCAACCCGAACCAAATCAACCTCGCCCATTCGGCATAGATGACCATGAAGGTCCTCGTTTAGCTGCCTTCGCTGTACATCCTGATTCGGGGGAATCTATCGAATCGGTTGCTGAGGTCATTAAAAGTCACGGGACGGATCCTGGTCCGGTTTCGTCTATGAGTAGACGTAAACCCGATGGCGAGGAAATAAGCTGGCGGCTCACCAGGTCTAACCGGACTGGGCTTGTACCTTTCGTTATTGACTGGGGTGATACCCCCAATCCTGCGACGGTCACACCAACCGGCTGTTCGCTGATCTCGGTTGAAGGCAACGAACCTCATCCTGCTGAAATAGTTGAACTTCATCGCTCATTGGGTCTCGTCTCTAGCGTTTCTGAAGGTCCGACTTCATTACGAATAATTTTGGACACACCTAATGGGCAGGTTTCATTGTCCTAAACAAGTGGGCGCAACTTTTTCGTTATCGCTCAATCCAGGGGTGGAAACTAGTTGGCCTTCTTGCGATCATTGCGATCGAGTTCCTTTGCTTCGGTAATACCGCAGTAACAGCGCTCAGCAACAGTTCAGCTGGTTTAAGAAGCAGTTTGCGGATGTTCCAGCCTCGTAAATCAGCTGTCTCATAAGGAAGGTTCAGCCCGTAATAAAAGTTGAAATCATGATTTCCTGTTGGATCACATGAGCGGATCGTCTTCTTAAATTCACGTTCGGTCCATCGGTAAATGTGGTTTGGAATGGGTCCGTTCTCCAAACCTCCCGACCGGCCTCCTTGTGCGACTACCGCTTCAAGCTCATACGTTGAGCTGAAACCCAGCCGCACAGCGGCTCTCATCAGCAACGAGTCGCGAGCTTCGATCACGAGCACTCCGTTAGCGCAGACTCTGTACATTTCAGTCAGAGCACGGTGAGGTGATGTGCAGTGATGTAAACCGTCAACGACAATCACCCATCGAAATGACTTATCTGGGTAACTCAGATTTTGTGCGTCCTCGTGAGCCCACTGATACGGCTCTAGGTGAGATGCGGCTTCAACTGAATCAAGGTTAGTGATGGTGACATGACCAAACCCCAAGTCTCCAAGTAGGTCCCGTTCAGCGGTTCCACCCGCAACAACGAGAAGCTCATCAGACAGATCTATCTGTTCTAGTTTGAGGAGTTTCTCAAAGACCTCTTGGACGAACCGTCGACGCACTTTAAAGACGCTACACGCGCCGCTTTGTTGCGCCTAGGGGTACACATATTATGCGACTCAAGGGGTTACTCTCAGCAGTTGGAAACCCGTTCGTATTGAGAGATCTTTTGCCTTCATTTCTACTTCGCTTCTTTGGCTCTATCTGTGTTCTGCTGCTAACCGCGACTGCATGCAGTGGCGCCGGCACGAGCCTCCTATCACCGTCACCTACCTCGACCACGACGGCAGTAACAGCAGCGCCGTCTCCTACGACGGTTCCGCCTCCCACCACGACTACTGCACCTCCTGCGCCAACTACGACCACCGCACCTCAATCTCCAGTCGCACAATTCACCGGTGAACAACTTGCTGACCCCATCACACGGCCGGCTTTCTTAGTTAAAATTGACAACCATCAACTGGCGCGACCGCAGTGGGGAATCAATCAAGCTGACGTAGTTTTCGAAGAACTAGTTGAAGGCAACATCACTCGATTCGCGGCCATATTCCACAGCCGGAACGTGACCGATATTGGACCGGTACGTTCAGCAAGAACTGGTGATTTTGAACTGCTCTCTAATTTGAATACCCCTCTATTTGGAAACTCGGGAGGCAACCCCACAGTCATGCGACTCCTCAACGAGGTCGACATGGTGTTGGTAGGTGACACCAATGTGGGGCGGGCCGCTTATCGACGCAACAACGACCGCAAAGCGCCACATAATCTACTTACAGGAACAGGCGACATTTATGCCGCTGCCGACGGTCGCGGTGGAACCCCACCACAAATGTTCTCCTACCGGGACGTAACCGAAGATTTGCCAGTGTCTGCCCAACCGTTAGACGCAGTAGAGATCGACTACGGCGGCTACCAAATTACCTACCGCTGGGATGAAGTTTTTCAGGGATGGGCTAGAAGCCAACAAGACACTGACCATGTCGACTACGACGGGGTGCAGGTCGCTCCAGAGAACGTCATCATTCAGTTCGTCAAATACGGCCAAAGTGTCGCCTATGCCGGTTCGCCCGAAGTGAAAGTGCTCGGTCGTGGCGAAGCTTGGGTTCTTACTGACGGCCACATCATCGAAGCAACTTGGAATCGCCCCACTTCGGTAGATGTCACTGAGTTCCGCGACGCTGACGGCGCGACAATCAAACTAACTCCAGGGCGAACTTGGATAGCGTTACCGCGTTCTGGTACCGCCTCGATCGCTGAGGTTGACCAGGACTAGCTGACGGTCAGTTCTGAGTTTCGTTACTTTCGTATATCTCGCGCCAGTCAATTTGGTCGTCTTTGGGTAACTCTTTGTTGATCACATTCAACAAAGAAGCCAACTCATCACAGGTTTCAGCCCCTATTCGCAACCAGTGCTGCTCGTTCATCTGATCGGTTAATTCCTCGATCCGTCTGCGACCCTCATAACAGGCGTCCGTCGCTTTATCTTGTTCGTCAAGCCACCCTGCCTCACGCAGCTTCGCCGTTGCAGTAGCAACATCGTCATCTGACCAACCAGCTTCATGCTGTACCCATTCCGCTGGAGCCTCGTCGACTGCGACTTGAGTAATAACAGACTGAGGGCCATCTAATCCGACCAAGGCAAGTGCCATAAGGTGGCATCCACTTCTGTGTTCCCTAAGAGCGGTGCACCCGTGCCACAGCACCAAATGAGGGTCGTCGGGCCAAGGAAGCGAACTCCATCCGGTGAACAAAGTTCTTCCTGTGCCATCTACGTTTTGTACGACTAATTTGATGATTTCTGCAGCTCGCAGAAGTTCTTCTGACTCCACGAGAGGGCCTAGTTCCCTTTTAAGTGCTTGGTCCATTCCTCGATAGCGAGCTTCGATTATGGCTTCGGGAGTCGCGTAACTCCATGCGTCGGGTATCGCTCGTTCGATTCGTTGAGGCGCGTAATAGAAAAACAACGACTCGACGGTCTTTGGGTTCACTGGTCCTAGCGGGGCTACTCGGGTTGCGAAGTAGTTCATCCAGAAACCCTTCAAACCAGCACGACTTCCTTCTTCTCGAACCTCTGGAGCCCAGTAGCAAAGCTGGTGATAGCGCTCAGTTGCCTCCCACATTTGTCGAGCAATTGAACTCATGACTGAAGACCAAGGACTTCTGAGGCCAGCTGTTCTAGTTCTTCGCTCCAGTTTGCGGGTGGTTCGACGGGGCGCAGCAAGAACTTGGAGTATCCAGCAGTGATCCAAGCTTCGATTGTTTCTTGTAATGCTGCCGGAGAGGTCGGCACAAGTTGTTCTGGGTCGATTTCTGGTCTTCTGTGAAGTAACGATTGACGAGCCTCAGAGGAAAGCGGTCCGCGACTGTAGGTTAAGTTCACTCCGAAATGTTCAGGATCTAATGCCCTATTGAATTCATTTGCGGCGGTTTCCACTTGCAGCTTCTTTTCCTTGCCCTCTTCCGGTGTGGATAAGCCCGGAATGTAACCGTCTCCTATACGTCCGACCCGACGTAGAGCGCTTGGTACTGTTCCTCCGAACCAAAGTTCTAAAGGTTGTTGTACTGGCAAAGTGGTGATTGAAGCCTCTGACATTTGATAGAAGGTCCCCGAGTGGTCGATGGTTTCGCCGGCCCATAGTCGCCTCAAAAGGGGCACCATTTCATCCATCATCTGCCCTCTCTCTGACCGGATAACCCCTTGGGCTTTGACTTCTCCTGGGTCCGGTAAACCAATAACAGCGATAATAAGAAGTCTGCCTTGGGAGAGTCTGTCTAGCTGCGCAAGCTCACGTGCCAGCCGAATCGGCGCTCTACCTGGCAGGATCATGTGGCTTCCAATTTTAAGTTTCTCAGTACACGCTGCTGCGTGTGTGAGAGCAACCAGAGGATCGAAGGAGCCCGTCAGCATCGTTTCAGGAAGCCACACGGAGTCGAAGTTCAGTCGTTCTAGGTCGATGCAGAGTTGAGGGAAATCCTCTATTGGAAGATCGCCTGACCCCCGACAAGTGAACCCAAAACGAATTTTCATGTCACCAGCTTGACACCTTCATCAGCATTTCGTCGCAGATGCTACGAAGTTGGGTTTCCGTCAGCGTCAAATGCAATCTTTGGAACGTCTGACCAGAGCCGTTCGATGTCATAGAAACTACGCGTTTCATCATGGAAAACGTGAACCACGAACATGCCAAAATCCAGCAATATCCATCGAGCGTCTTCCATTCCTTCGATCCGTAAAGGACCCTCGCCACCTGCTTGTTTGACTGCTGCTTCTACTTCTTCAGCAACGCGCCGCACCTGTCGGGTGTTGGATGAGCTAGTCACTAAAAACCAGTCGGTGATTCCTAAGACATCGCCAACATCGAGCGCTACAAGATCGGTTGCTTGTAAGTCAGCAGCGCCTCGGGCAGCGGCCAACAAAAGCTGGGACAGGTTTTCTGAACTCGCACGGCTGTTCATTTCAAAGGATCCTCGCACCTTCCATCGCTCAGAGCGAGGACTGTTAATGGCACTCTTAATTTTTGTGCGGTTCCCACGCTAATTGGTACTGGTCGATATAGCGACGGACTGATGCTGGAAGAACGTAATCAATTGGCACCCCCTCGCCTATCTGGTCTCTAACTTCGGAACTCGAAATGTCTTCGGAGTCAACAGCAACTCTCAGCATTAGCCACCCCTCTAAAGCCGGGGGGTTGTATCCGGGGCGATCGATGACGGCGACACGAACAAGTTTTCGAAGCTCATCCGAACGTTCCCAAGTTTCAATTCCGGCCACCACGTCTGCACCCACAATCAGAGTCACTTCATGTCCTTGGCAGCGCAGTTCGGTTACCGTGTCGATCGTGTAACTCTCTCCCCCACGGAGGATCTCAACGTCAGATACTTCTATCCCCTCTATGCCTTCGACCAATAGCTTTGTCATAGCGAGTCGGTGTTGGGCTTCTGTCACGCGACGATGAGACGACTTTTGCCAAGGGTCATTAGCCACAACAAACAAGACCTCATCAAGGTCTAACGCTTCTTTCGCCCCACTGGCCGCAGCTAGGTGACCTGAATGTGGAGGATCAAAGGTGCCACCGAACAACCCAATCCGCCGACCCATGCAACCAGCTTAGATGGACATCGACTGGCATTTCCGCTTCCTGTCTACTATTGTTGTTTGGTCTGTGATTCAGCCGGGCCCCTGACCGACGTCCGGTTGCTGTATCAACATCACAGAGCCAATACGCAATTAGATCTACGGCACGTGCTAGCACGGCGCTGCCCGAACAAGAAATTTAAGAAAGAACGCACAAATAACCTGACAGACACCCATAGCTAAGAAGCGGGTGTCGAAAAAACAACCACCTCTAGTGCAGACGTGAAACAAATTCGAGATCCCCCCTCGAGTTAGAAAGATCCGGTTCCCCACCGGTGGAGACAAAGAATAATGAGTGATTCAGTAGGACAATATCTAAATGAAATCGGAGCGGTGGCACTGTTGACCGCTGATGACGAGAAGATGTTGTCAAAAGCAATAGAAAAAGGCCGCGACGCTCAAGTAGTGCTGGACGGCGAAGACAAGCTCTCAACATCTGAACGTCGTTCTCTGCGAGCAGCTGTGCGAGAAGCCGAAGCAGCTCGAGATCGTTTCATACGAGCAAACCTACGCCTCGTCGTATCAATTGCTCGTCGTTACCCGCTGCCACCAGCTATGGAACTTCTTGACTTAATCCAAGAAGGCAACCTTGGTCTAGAACACGCAGTCGAGAAGTTCGATTGGCGTCGAGGATTCAAATTCTCTACCTACGCAACCTTCTGGATCCGCCAATCGATAGGTCGAGCTCTTGACCAAAAGGCAAGCCTTATTCGTCTCCCCAGCGACCGTTCAGCCAGCCTTCGCGCAGCTCTACGTCATAGCGGTGGAGATAGCGACGGCCTCGACGATGAGAATGCATGGCTCCAAAGAATCAGCACTCCCACTTCCCTAGATAAGAACATCGGAGATGAGGGCGACAGCACCCTGGTCGACCTAATTGGAGACGACGCACCTAGTCCAGAAGATCATGCTCTAGAGAATGATCGAAAAGAGATGATTCGAGGCCTTCTTGATCGCCTTGATCCTCGTGCGCAACTCGCCGTGGCTCGACGTTTCGGACTAATTGACGGCGAAAGTCACAGCTATCGTGAGGTAGGAGAAGAGCTCGGAGTTACCGCCGAAGCTGCCCGTAGACTCGTTAAACGAGCCGTAGATGAGTTGCGCGAAGACGCCCTCGTCATCGTGGCCTAAAGCAATTATTCTCACATAGCGAAAATCTTCTTGGCATATCGCTTTCAGAACCTGCACACTTAATATTGTGAACACCACCTGGCATCCAAACTCTTGGACTGATTGTCCCGCTGGCCAACAACCTGAGTGGCCCGAATTAGGCGCGCTCGACGAAGCGCTCCATGAACTCGGCACTAGACCTCCTCTTGTTTTCGCCGGAGAAGCTCGCCGCCTGACCGATCAACTGGCCAGAGTGGCAAATGGTCAAGCAGTTGTACTCCAAGCGGGAGATTGTGCAGAATCTTTTGACCTAAGTAGCGCCGACGCAATTCGCGACAAACTCAAAGTCATTCTGCAAATGGCTGTAGTCCTTCAATACTCGGCTGGATTACCAGTAGTGAAGGTTGGTCGAATCGCAGGTCAATTCGCGAAGCCGCGTTCATCGGGCACTGAGACACGAGATGGAGCGACCCTGCCAAGTTTTCGGGGTCACATCGTGAACGACATTACGTTCAACTCTGACTCAAGAACTCCTGACCCAAACCGCTTACTAGAGGCGTACAACACTTCAGCAGCGACCTTGAATCTGCTGCGAGCCTTCACCAGGGGTGGCTACGCAGACCTTCGACAGGTGCATAACTGGAACCAAGAATTCGTTGCCTCCAGTCCAGTCGGGGAACGATATGAGCGTCTGGCTGAAGGAATTGAGCGAGCTCTACACTTTATGACGGCGTGCGGTTTTGATACTGATGATGCCGCTATGCGCCAAGTCGAACTCTACACAAGCCATGAAGCCTTGTTATTGGGTTATGAACAGGCCCTAACTCGTCAAGACAGCATCACTGGGGACTGGTACGACTGTTCAGCTCACATGCTCTGGATCGGGGAAAGGACACGGGAGCTTGATGGAGCCCATGTCGAGTTTCTTCGAGGCGTTCACAATCCGATCGGATGCAAAATCGGGCCCACAACTTCGCCCGATGACGCCCTGGCCTTATGCGAGGCTCTTAACCCTGAGAAAATTCCAGGACGCTTGACCTTTATCAGTCGCATGGGCGCACAAAAAGTAGGCGATGTCTTGCCTTCTATCTTGCGCAAGGTGACAGACGCTGGACACCCCATAGTTTGGGAATGCGATCCAATGCACGGAAACACCTACGAAACTGATAACGGCATCAAGACAAGAGATTTCGACGTCATCATGGCTGAGGTCCGTCAATACTTTGACGTGCACAAGGCAGAAGGAACATGGCCAGGTGGAGTTCACTGCGAATTAACAGGCGATGCTGTCACCGAGTGTGTGGGCGGTGGCGACGCGTTGGCAGCTGAACACCTAGGAGATCGCTATGAAACAATGTGTGATCCAAGGCTTAACGGTAGGCAGTCCTTAGATCTCGCGTTTCACGTAGCAGAACTTCTATCAGAGTTTCGCTAACCAGTTACCTGCGTAATATTTCTAAGCTAGATGATCGACAAAGCCTTCAAGTTGTCGCAGGTTTCTACATTCAAAAACAGCGTCAGCGTGAGTTGCGTATTCGGTGATTACTGAGTCGCCGGTATCCCAATAGGATTTCGGTTCTGGGTTAAGCCAAAAAACAGACCGAGCCTTTTTCGCCGTTTCTTTAACCACCCAAGCGTTAGTCGCGTGGTAGTTGTTTCGGGCGTCACCCAAAAACATGACAGTTGACTTGGAGTTAATTTCCGAACCGTAGTTCTCCCAAAAGACTCCGAACGCGTGACCGTAATCTGAATGACCGTCAACCCATACGACATCTGCCTCAGTGTTGACCCTATGGACGGCATTCGTAATATCTTCTTCGTCCTGGAACATGTGGGTTACTTCGTCGAGTCCATCAATGAAAACGAATGAACGTACTTTGCTGAACTGGTTCTGGAGGGCGTAAACAAGGTGCAGCGTGAATCGGGCGAAGGCGGCGACCGAACCTGAGATATCAGCTACGACTACAAGTTCAGGCTTGTTAGGGCGCGGATTTCTGAAACGCGGTTCGGCAGGCACTCCCCCGTAGCTCAACGACTGTCGCACCGTGGCTCGAAAATCTAAAGGCCCTTTGCGTTTATGTTTCCTTTTCCTGGCAAGACGGGCCGCTAGCTTTCTGGTGAGGGGTTGTATCGCCTTTCGAATGTTTGCCATTTCTTCGCGCGAGGCATGCATGAAATCGACATCTTCAGGCAGCGGTTTGCGCAGTGTTTTGGCCATTGCTTCAACGCCTCGGTCAGCTACGAGCCTGCGTCGAATCTCAGCTTCAATTTCTCTTTTCAGATCTTCAATTCTATTTTCGAACTCTTCGCGCTCAAGTCGTTCTTGGAGCGATGTCATATCCTCTTCAGAGCGCTCTTGTGCTTGTTCCATTAACCGGTCGAGCATGCCGTCTAGATCGAGGTTACGGAGAGTCCGGTAGAGGTAATAGGTGCCTCCTACCGGTCTGCCGGGCTCCATTCCGGCGAACTGGGTTACCGCTGCTCTAGCCATCGCGGCCATCATCGCTTCGTCCGCGTTCATTAACGCACGAAATAGCATTTCCGCTATTTCTTCTGGACTCATGTCCTCCGAAGAGCCTTGGCCGCCCATGCCTCGCATCTGCTGAGACATCCATTCTTCCAAGGAGTCTTCGTCGATCTCTCCCTCTTCGTCCAGCACGTTGTATTCGGGGCCTCGGAGCGAAAAATACACTTCGAAGACGGTCTCAAATGCCTTCCAATGTTGTTCGTTCTTAACCAACGTGGTCGCAAGCGCGTATTTGAACGCGTCCCGATCTTCTATAGGGATGTGTTTCACCGCTTCCATAGCATCGAGATTTTCCGTCAAAGACACAGGAAGGCCAGCGTTTCTCAGTTCAACGACAAAGCCGCTCATTAGGTCCAGCATTGAATTACCCCTCGACCGTGAGTTCCTTAGCTGCTTTCTCTATATCTGATTGGTACTTGAGGAGGATGTGTAACGATTCTTTGGCTTGTTCGACATCGATACTCTCAACCCCTAGAAGAACCAAGGTTCGAGCCCAGTCAAGTGTCTCCGAAACTGATGGGCTTTTTTTCAATTCGATCTGTCTGATTGATCGCACAATTCGCGCTACTTGTTCAGCAAGGTTGTCGCTTATTCCATCGACTTTGGTAAGTACGATTTCTTTTTCTCGTTCCAGCTGCGGGTAGTCGATATGAAGAAACAGGCAACGACGTTTCAATGCCTCAGAAAGTTCTCTGGTGTTATTGGAGGTCAGGAACACGATGGGAATCTGCTTGGCTTCGATCGTTCCCAGTTCCGGGATAGAAACTTGGTAGTCCGAAAGGATTTCTAACAGTAACGCTTCGGTTTCTACTTCTACTCGGTCGACCTCATCAATGAGGAGCACAACCTTCTCTTCTGCGCTAATAGCCTCCAAAAGAGGTCGAGTCAGTAAGAATTCGTCGTTGAATATGTCGTCTTGTAGGTCAGTCCAGTCTTCGTTATTGGCATCTGACCCTCGGTCCGCTTGAATTCGAAGCAACTGCTTTTTGTAGTTCCATTCGTATAGGGCTTTAGCTTCGTCGAGACCTTCGTAACACTGAAGTCTGATTAGTCTTGCATCCGTCATGGATGCGACTGCCTTGGCCAGTTCAGTTTTACCCGTTCCTGCTGGTCCTTCGACAAGCACGGGTTTGCCTAGCTTCTCAGCTAGGAAGACAACACTTGCAATGCCGTCGTCAGCTAGGTAGTCAACGTCTTTGAGTCCGTCCCGGACAGACGTGAGGTCCCCGAACATTGTGTCGCCCATTTGGTATCTCCTTGTCAGGTGCTAGGCGTTGGATCATCCACGAGTTTGACCCTGCCCATTCACGATGTATTTGGTTGTTGTTAGTTGTTCGAGACCCATAGGACCTCGAGCGTGAAGTTTTTGTGTACTTATTCCAATTTCAGCGCCGAAACCGAATTCTTCGCCATCTACGAACCTAGTTGATGTATTGACTAGAACGGCGGCTGCATCCACTCTGCTTGTGAACTCTTGAGCTGAAACCCGATCATTAGTGATGATTGCTTCACTGTGACCTGTGCTGTTTGTGTTGATATGTTCGATGGCTTCATCAAGATCATCTACTACTCGGACACTCATTTTTAAGTCCAGATATTCGGTAGACCAATCCTCATTATCCGCCGGGGCGATAGATGGAACCAGCGCTTGCGCCCGGTTATCTCCTACCAGTTCGACTCCGTCTAGCGCTTCGGCAATCCGGGGAAGGAAGGCGGTGGCTACCTCTGAATGAACTACAAGTGATTCCGCGGCGTTACACACTGACGGGCGTTGCATTTTGGCGTTGACCACCACGTTTTCTGCCAACCCAAGATCAGCCGCTGCATCGATGTATACGTGACAATTCCCATCACCGTCGATCACATAAGGGACAGTCGCGTTTTCTAAAATCGAATTGATGAGCGAAGGTCCCCCGCGCGGTATTAAGCAGTCAATATGGTCTCGGAGTTGCATAAACTCGATCGCCGTTTGATGCGATGTGTCATCCACAAGCACCAAAGAGTCTTCAGGTAAGCCCGCTTTAGCTATCCCTTCGCGCAATGCACTCGCTATCGCCACGTTCGAATCAATTGCAGCCGACGAACCTCTCAGGAAAGCTACGTTGCCGGACTTTAGGCAAAGCCCAAAAGCATCACTGGTCACGTTGGGTCGATTTTCGTAGATGATCGCTACGACTCCCAGCGGTACTTGAACTTTTTGGATTTCTAAACCGTTTGGCCGCGTCCAACTTTCGGAAATTTTCCCTACTGGGTCTGGCAATTGAATGAGTTTACGGAGGCCCTCAGCCATTGCTTCGACACGAGCCGCATCGAGGCGAAGCCGGTCAATGACTGTTTCGGACGTCCCAGATGCTTCAGCGCGTCTTACATCTCTAAGATTTGCATCAAGAATTTCTTGAGTTGCAGCGACTAAACAATCAGCAGAAGTGCGAAGGGTTTCATTTTTGTCTTCTGTTGAAGCCGTTATCAGAATCTTCGAAGCGCGAGTGACGCGTTCACCAAGTTCTTGCATTGGTGAATTTTGGGCTACTCGGTCACTTCGGGTCACTTTCGCAGGCTACCGCGATCGGACCTTAAACCCGTTCTGTGATGGTCTTGGCTAGTTTGGGTTATCAAGAAGGACGAGATCATCGCGATGAATAGCTACAGGCGAAGTGCCCGGCGCTAGATCCTCGGTGCGACTCCCCTTCCACTGTTGCGCTGTTTCGCTATCAAAAGCGATGAGTCCCTTAGCAAATACTTCGCCAGAGAGGTTGGAGATCTCTACTGCGTCGCCGGCTCCGAATGTTCCTTCCACTTCGACAATGCCCGCCGTTAAGAGCGACCCTCCGCTTTCAGATAGGGCTGAGGTCGCTCCATCATCAACTGTTATTTGACCGTTGGCTGAAACGGCGAATCCGATCCAAAGTTTTCTGGCCGCAACGTGGGTTTCTCGTGCTGGAACAGCAGTGCCTGTCCCTGCAATACCAGCGATCGCATCTGCAACAACATTCTCTCGGTCAGCTGCCGCTATAACGGTTCTGACCCCACTCCAAGAGGCCATCCGGGCTGCTGCAAGCTTGGAAGCCATACCGCCGCTGCCTCGACTGCCGGCTTCGCCCGCAACTTGTTCTATCGATTCGTTGATCGCTGCGATCTCTTCGATCAGCGTTGCGTTAGGTTCGATCCGAGGGTCAGCGGTTAAGACTCCAGGCGTGTCTGTAAGTAAAACTAAGAGGTCTGCGCGTAGTAAATTCGCGACAAGAGCTGCGATTCGATCGTTGTCGCCGTATCTAATCGCATCGTCAGCAACGGCATCGTTTTCGTTAACTACTGGCACTACATTCAGGCGCAGCAGGTGTCTGAATGTTGTCTCCGCGTGCAAATACTGGTTGCGGTCTCTGAAGTCGTGAGGTGCGAGGAGCACTTGGCCTGTAGCTACGCCGTGGGAGTCAAACTCATCTCCATATGCCCTCATAAGATCGATTTGGCCTACAGCAGAGATAGCTTGCAGCACTTCTGCTTCGTCAGGCCTCTCAACGCCCAATCGCTGGATACCTGCGGTAATTGCACCTGAGGTCACCACTACTACTTCGTTACCTTGAGCGCGAGCTGCTACCACTTCAGAGACCAGCTTCGACAAAGCGGTGATATTTACCTGACCGCTCTCACTCGTTAGCGACGAAGTCCCAATCTTTACGATGACACGCATCAACAGCTTCCTATTCTTCTTACCAAACTAGGTATCGGGTTCATACTCAAATTGAAAGGACCCGATAACCACAATGTCTCCAGCGACAGCTCCGGCGCGTCCCAGAGCGCGAGGCACTCGTAACTGCTGCAGACGCTCTTGGGCATGGTTCATCGCGTCAATGTCGGTGAGGTCAGAGAGTGCTACCGCTCGAAGAGCCTGCCTCCCCAGTACTTCGAAGGATCCGTCATCTTGACGCACTACTTGGATCCCTTCCGGCGTCGGTCGGTGCACCACGTATTGAGTTGGCTGTTCGTCTTGGGTGCGCGCCTTTTCTACTAGTTGACGCATTTGACCAATAAGAGTGCCTAGCCCTTGGCCAGTTACAGCAGAAATTGTTGCGCCATCCCACGAGAGATTCGCTACATCAGATTTAGTACCTATGACCATCCTCGGTCGCTCGAGTAGTTGGGCGTCATATTCACCAAGTTCTCGTATCAGCACTTCTTCTTGCATTTGAGGGGATTTGCCTTCGACCTCAGCTAGGTCCACAAGCACAAGAAGTACTCTGGCTCGCTCTACGTGGCGGAGAAACTGATGTCCTAGCCCTCGCCCAGTAGCTGCACCTTCAATCAGTCCAGGTACATCAGCGACGACCATTTCGAAGTCGTCATCGGTTTGTACGACGCCTAGGTGAGGTGACAGCGTCGTAAAGGGGTATGAAGCCACTTTCGGTTTAGCTGCTGAAATTCTAGAAATGAGAGTGCTTTTGCCAGCGTTTGGGAATCCTACGAGAGCCACGTCGGCCATTAGCTTTAGCTCAAGACGCAGCCATCTCTCTTCGCCTATCTCCGCTTGCTCAGCAAATGCTGGGGCTCTTCTTTTATTGGATAGGAATCTTGCGTTACCGCGGCCACCTTGGCCGCCTGCTGCGGCCAACCAACGGTCTCCTGCTCCCACCAGATCTGCGAGAATCTCGCCTTCGAAGTCTCTAATCACGGTCCCTTCAGGAACGTTGACGATGAGGTCTTCGCCGTTTTTGCCGTGCTTCTTCTTGCCCTGACCATGGGACCCATCGTCACCGCGTCGGAACGGAAAATCTTTAAATGCCAAAAGTGAGGAAACGTTACGGTCGGCTACCAACCATACGTCTCCCCCCGTTCCTCCATCGCCACCATCGGGTCCTCCACGTGAAACGTGAGCTTCTCGTCGAAACGAAACGGACCCAGCTCCGCCATCGCCGCCTTTGGCGTGAAGATTGCATTCGTCAACGAAACCAGACATACGGTTCGAGGATACGGGTGTATTGGGGCTTCGCTGAAACCTATATAGAAGTCGTCAACAGATTTTCAGCGTGTCTGTGTCTAAGGAAACGTGATTTGGTCAGTCGGTTACGACGTCAACCAGTCTTCTTCCTTTGCGGTATCCGAACTCGACGACGCCATCACTAGTGGCAAAGAGAGTGTCGTCCTTGCCGATTCCCACGTTGCGCCCCGGGTGGAACTTTGTGCCGCGCTGACGGACGATAATGCCTCCAGCGTGAATTGTTTGTCCCGCAAAAACCTTTACCCCGAGCCGTTGGGCGTTGGAATCGCGGCCGTTCTTTGTAGAGCCGCCACCTTTAGTCTTCGACATCTCAGCCCCTCGCTATTCCCGTTATTTCGATCATTGTGTACCGTTGCCGATGTCCCCAGCGGCGACGGTTATTAGTTTTGTTCTTGTAGGTGAAGCCGCGAATCTTTTCGCCTTTGACCTCTCCAACTACGCGAGCGGTAACCGATGAACCGGCGAGCTCGTCAGTGGTTGACATCACCGTGTCGTCATCAACCAACAAAATAGGGCTAAACGAAACCTCTGAGCCTTCATCGGCGTGGAGAAGTTCGACGTTGAGGACTTGGCCGGTCTCAACTTTTTCTTGTTTGCCGCCGGTGGCAATTACTGCGTACATAAGATCCTTCATGCTATCGGGTGTCTCGTTCCTCACAAACCGTTGCTGTGGATGATCACACTTTGAAAACTGATTGATGGAGTTCAACTCCACGGCCAGCGCAGTGCTCACAAGCATCGCTGACTGACTCTAAGAGACCTTCGCCTGTTCTTCGTCGAGTCATTTCAACAAGTCCTAGTTCTGAGATGCCTGATACTTGTGTTCTGGTTTTATCTCGGGCCAGGGCCTTTTCGAAGCTACTGACTACTTCATCTCGATTTTTCTTTATTTCCATATCGATGAAGTCGATGACGATAATCCCGCCTATATCTCTTAGGCGAAGCTGTTTGGCTATCTCCTCTGCTGCTTCAAGGTTGTTACGAAACACAGTTTCTTCGAGGTTCGATTTACCCACATTTTTGCCCGTATTGACATCGATAACTGTCAGCGCCTCAGTGTGGTCGATAACTAGGGAACCTCCAGATGGAAGCCAAACTTTTTGGTCCACTGCTTTTCGTAGTTGTTCGGCTACGTGATAGCGCTCAAAGAGGGGAAGTGATTCAGTTTTAGGATCATGAAACTCAATTCGATCTGCCAGGGCCGGGGTTACCGTTTCCATGTAACCCTTGACTTGTTGGTAAAGCCCAGGGTCATCGATTATGACGCCTCGATAATCTCGGTTGAATTCTTCACGGATAACTCTTACGACTAATTCAGGTTCCCGAAACAGCAAGCTCGGCGCTTTGGCTTTGTTAGCTAACTCGTTGATCTGTTTCCACTGATCCAGAAGGCGCCGAACATCACGTTCTATCTCTTCCGCAGTGACATCTTGGGCAGCAGTTCGGACTATCACGCCATGCTCAGATGGTTTTACTTTGTCCAGGATATTTCGGAGGCGTCGTCGTTCTTTATCATTCAGCCTTTTTGATATGCCGTAAGTGTCACTGTTAGGTACCAAGACCACAAATCGTCCTGGAAGGCTGACTTCGGTCGAAAGTCGAGCTCCTTTGTGAGCAATCGGGTTTTTCGTTACTTGACACAATATTGATTGTTGTGCGGAGAGAAGGTCTTCGATTCGAGCATCGTCTTTTCTGCGGCCCAGACGGCTTCTTGGCTTTTTAGGCTTCGGCGCTGGTGGTTGAGATTTATCTCCATCAAGGTCATCGCGCTCGTAGGTGACATCACCTCGATATAGGACAGCGTTCTTGGGAGTAGCTATGTCCACGAACGCTGCTTCCATACCCGGGAGAACGTTCTGGACCTTACCCAGGTAAATATTCCCGTGAATTTCGCTTACGTCATCTGAGGGGCGACTCACATAGTGTTCGATAAGGGATCGACCTTCGAGCACTGCTATGTGCGTAACTCCCTCATGGACGTGGACCAACATTTGGTAGCGACCTACAGGTCGTCCTTTTCGCTCTCTTCCTCTTCGTCGTTCAAGCTGTTGACTGTCGAGGGTTACTGGTCCCTCATCGAGGATTGCTTCGACCGGCTGTCCGACTTGTTGCTTATTGTCAGATTTATTGGCTCCACTTCGGCCTTTGCCGCCTCTTCGACGTCGCTTGCGGGCTGGTTTTGGCTGAGGCTCTTCGTTATCAACCCTTGGGCTAGCGCTGCTAGAGGGACTTCGCGTATCACCAACTTGTGGCTTGGATGGTTTAGCTGGTTTGGCTGCACGTGATGTTTCTTTTGGTTTTGATCCACTACCAGAAGTTGCCGAGCCGAGCGATCGAGCTCTTTTTCGTTTCGGGCGATCAGCGGTTGGGGTAGTCGCATTTTCGCTGGCACCGGAAAGTGTTCTTGTTCGGCTCCGGGGTGATGCTTCGTCAGTGTGGCTAGTTTGCGTTGGCGCTTCCGCTGCAGCATTACCGCCGATTGTTCGGCGTCTACGTACAGGATTAGTTTCTGTTGTTTCATCCGGTGTTTTTGCCGGATTTTCTTGGTTCATTGTGTGTGTTCCTTGAGTTGTGGTGATTTTGAGGGCATCAACGGTTCTTGTCGTTGGCCTTCATGTTCGATCCATTGGTGGGTGCGGCGCGCAATCCCCATTTCGGCTCCGGGGGCAAGCACGTCAACGAGCTCGCTTGGGCGGATAACCCGGGGTTTAGCTGCAAGTTCGGCAATGACGACCGGGCCGCGTTCTGATTGTTCTTCAAACCGGAGGTCATGGATGCCGTAGCGAATGTCTTCGCGTACTAGTTTATTTTTTTTCTTACGTTCAGTTTCTATTTCTGAGCTTTGGAGAACTCTTTCGATTTCTTCTTCAACACTGTCAGCGTTGGCTCCGGGTATGTCGAATCTCCAACCACAACTGACAACAGTTTCTTGGAGGGAGTTACCGCCTTTAGGTTCTAAGGTCAGAGCGACAACGTCGAATCCGAATGGTAAGGCTTCGCTTAGAGCGTCTTGCATTTCTCTTTCGCTATATAGCTTTCCCTGACCCCATCCTGTGCAAGCTATGTGTCCGTCGATGATGGACTCCGGGGTCAACGGAACGTCTAGATATTCAGCTACTGACTCGTAACAGGTAGGTAGCGCCAATCCGAAGCTCATACGCACTCGCGGCGAAAATCCTTCGCTGTAGGTAAATGGCACCCCGCATCGCCTGAGACCTCGTTCGACGATTCGTGCCACGTCGCGATGTCCGACGAAACGGACTTTGCCGAGCTTAGAAAACCGAATTCTTAGCCGCATAGATGACTCCCACCTATCAAGGTGGGAGCTACACGTTTGACCACGAAGGTTCGCATTACTACGTTCCTCCTACAGTCGCCCTTGGGCGAAGTTCAACTGGCACGACATGGCCAGTAGTCAGGTCTTGGCCCGTCCCTTGACTTCCACCATTTGGTGGAATTGGGGACGCAACCACGTGTTCGATCCCATATTCGGTGCAAGCCCCGCAGTCATAACAGGGGGTCCATCGGCAATCTTCTAGGCCGTATCCGGCCAACGCATCTTGCCAATCTTGCCAAAGAAAATCTTTGTGTAGCCCTGCGTGGATATGGTCCCACGGCAAGGTTTCGTTTTCGTCTCGATGTCGATGGACGTACCATTCGATATCTAGGCCTGAAGCAGCCATCGCTTGTTTCCACAGATCCAAATCAAAGTGTTCACTCCACTCTTGAAATGTTCCGCCGTGTCGCCAGACATGTTCGATTACTTGTCCGACGCGACGGTCACCTCGACTTGTGATCCCTTCGGCTGTTGAAGCTTCGGGAGAGTGCCATTTGAGTTGAACTCGTTTATTGCCTTTCAGTCTGCCCCGAAGCAGTTCGACTTTTCTTCTTAACTCCTCGGGCTCGTTTTGGCCGAACCATTGAAAAGGGGTGTGGGGTTTAGGCACAAAACCACCGAGAGAGACTGTCACCGATGCTTTCTTGGTGTATTGCTGACCAATCGCTACACAATTTTCTGCAAGGTCAGCTATCGCCAGTGTGTCCTCATCCATTTCTGAGGGTAGGCCAGTCAGGAAGTACAGCTTCATTCGGTGCCATCCTTGACTGTAAGCAGATCGAACAGCTTCGTACAGATCTTCTTCTGTGACGAGTTTGTTGATGATTTGCCTCATACGCCATGACCCTGCCTCAGGGGCGAATGTCAAGCCGGTTCGTCGGGCTCGTGACACTTGTGCTGCTACACCGACTGTGAATGCGTCAACTCGGAGACTCGGAAGAGAGATGCTTACTCTGCCGCAGGTCCCTGGCTCGTCAATCGTGTCGGTAACTACTTCTTCAATGTCACTGAAGTCAGCGGTAGACAATGACGTAAGACTTACTTCGTCATAACCAGTTCGTTCGAGTCCTTTCGAAACCATTTCGCGGACCTGGCTGGCTGGCCGTTCTCGGACGGGACGTGTAATCATGCCGGCCTGACAGAAACGACAACCTCGCGTGCATCCTCGAAAGATTTCGACGTTGAGACGATCGTGCACCACTTCGGTGAGCGGCACTAGCTGACTTTTTGGGTATGGCCAGTCTCCGAGATCAGCGACTGTGCGCTTCTCAATACTGGCGGGCACACCAGGATTCGCAGGTTCGATGCTCACGAGGTCGGGACCTTGATATGTCACCTCATACATTGAGGGTACGTAGACGCCCGGAATCTGAGCTAGCGCCTGTAAGACCGTTGCTCGACTTCCGGTTGGTTTCCCTGTCCGTCGCCATTTGTCGACTGCGATAGTGATCTCTGCGATTACCTCTTCACCGTCACCCATTACGAAAAAGTCAACGAAATCTGCCAACGGTTCGGGGTTATATGCGCAGTGACCTCCAGCTCCTATCAGCGCGTCTGAATCATCTCGCTCGTCTGCTCTGACTGCTAGCCCTGCGAGATCTACGCAGTTAAGCAGGTTGGTGTAGACGAGTTCTGCAGAAAGATTAAAGGCGATGATGTCAAATTCTGCTGCGGACCTATGGGTATCAACCGAGAAGAGCGGCACACCTGCGGAGCGCATCTGCTCTTCCATATCGGTCCAGGGCGCGTAGGAGCGTTCTGCGAAGGCATCTGGCCGCTCATTCAGAAGCTCGTACAGGATCTGCAGGCCTTGGTTGGGTAATCCGATTTCGTATGTATCGGGGTAGGTCAGAAGCCACGATGTGGCGTCAGGCTTGTAGATGTTTGTGCGGGCTCCATCCTCGCAGCCGATGTAGCGGGCGGGCTTTTCCACCCTAGGGAGGAGAGGCTCGAGCCGGGGCCACAGCGAGGTCATTTGAACGCCGATTCTACCGGTCCGAGGCAAGCTTTCCAGATCATGCAGTGCTTTATTGGAGAGGTCATGCCAAATGACGTCTTGCGCTGATGTTGATGACCAACCCGATAAGACCGAAGGCTACGACCGTTGAGGAGCCACCGTGACTGAGGAAAGGCAGCGGAATTCCAGTGATTGGCATGATGCCCATGGTCATTCCTATGTTTTGAAATATTTGGAACGTAAACATCGATAACGCTCCGACGCAGACAAAAGTTCCGAATAGGTCGTTTGAGGCTCTGGTGATGAACCATATTCGAGCGAGCACATAGGCATATAGGAGTAATAGGGCACTGACTCCTATGAATCCAAACTCTTCTCCAAGGGCAGTAAAGATAAAGTCCGTCTCTTGTTCAGGTACGAGGTTGAGGTTGGTTTGGGTTCCCTGCAACCATCCCTGCCCTCTAATGCCTCCAGCGCCTATAGCGATTTGTGATTGGTTGACGTTGTAGGAAGCTCCTTGCAGGTCGAATTGCGGGTCTAGGAAAGCGGTGAGCCGTTGTTCTTGAGTCTTACGTAGTAGCGATGGTCCGCCGAGGTTGTCGCTGTTGAATACGCCCACAACGACGATAATTCCGATGATGGTAGTGACGACTATGTGTTTGATCTGAGCGCCAGAAACTAATAGGACGCCCATGCCGATTGCGACGAAGACCAACATGGTTCCGAGGTCTGGCTGCAGGTAGATCAGACCGAGAGGAACGGCCAACATCAGGTAGGCGTTCGAAAGGGTAACTAATCGAAGGTGTCCATCTTGGTTAGCCACGAACGCGGCTAGTGCTAAGACGACCGCTACTTTGGCAAACTCGGCAGGTTGTATTTGGAAAGTGAGGCCAGGCAGTTCATACCAGGCGCGGGCGCCATTTCGCTCCACACCAAAAAATAGGACGCCTACGAGGGCCAGCATTACTAGCAGATAGGCCTGGTTGGCGAAGTCTCGGTAGAGCCTGTAGTCCAAAAATGTCGCGGCGATCATCACCGCTATTCCTAGAACTACGAAGAGGATCTGTCGTTTGGCAAACGTGGCCGGGTCTTGCCCATTGAATTCGAGAACCCGCCACGTTGAGGAGTAATTCAACGCAACACCAATTGCTGCTAACACGGTCACCACTAGACCCAGCGAATAGTCGGCGTATCGAAGCGGGGACCGTAGTTCTTTGCGGAGCGGTAAATTCATCGACCACGCTCCTCTAGGTCTGGTACTCCGTCACCATCGGCATCTTCGGGGCTGTTAGCTCGCGGCACTTGGATTCCCCATGGGCAACCCTCTGGCACATAGCTTGTGAATCCGTCGTACCCTCGAAGCGCTTCGGGAATTTCTGGGCATTCAGGCCGTGGTGCTATAAAGGCGACCTGTGGGTCTGGCCATCTTTGCTCGTAAGCACGTAACGCCTCGAAGATCCTTTTGGCCACGGGTGCCGCTGCTTCGCCGCCGAACCCGGCTTCTTCCATGACAACAGCGACGACATAGCGTGGGTCTTGTCGCGGTGCCCATGCGACGAACACTGCGGAGTCTTCTTTCTTACGCTGCAATACCGGGTTTCTTCCTTCTGCTTGTGAGGTTCCGGTCTTACCGGCTATGGCGTACCCCGAACTGTCGTAATCTTCGAAGGCTCGCCACGCTGTGCCGCGACGAGCCTTACTCGTTACGCCGTGCAGTCCTTCTCGCACGACTCCTGAACCCTCTGGGAACTCAGCTAGCCCTTGTATCCGGGGATCAAAGTCGATGACTGATGAGCCGAATTGAGTTTCGGTTCGAGATACCACGCTTTCTACAATGTTGGGGCTGAAAAGTGTTCCGCCGTTAGCAAAAGCCGCATATGCATTGGCGATCTGTAGCGGGGTGGCTGAAACGAATCCTTGGCCAATACCAGTGTTGATGTTGTCTCCAGGGCGCCATTGAACCGTTTCACCGTATGGGTTGTATGCCTCAGGATTAGCTTCAAATAAGGCTTTCTTTACTTCTTCGTCACCGATTCGACCACTTTTTTCAAATGGCAGCTGAACTCCTGTTTGACTTCCGAAACCGAGCACTTGTGCCATATCTTGGATGGCCCATTGTTCTTCACCCCGAATCCAATACAGGTCGTGTGCCACTTTGTAAAAATATGCGTCGCTGGAACGGGTAATGGCTGATGAAAGATCGACAACGCCTAACGGCGCTTTGTCTGCGTTGTAGAACGTACATCGCCCAGTGCAGCCATATTTCTCAGGGATCTTGAAGTAGCCGACGTCATAATAGGCAGCTCTTGGTGAGATCAATCGTGCTTCGAGACCGGCAAGAGCCGTAACTAACTTAAACACCGAACCTGGCGAGTAGAGGCCTTGGACCGCTCGATTATTGAGTGCCCCTGGGGCATATGGATTTTCGAATACCGATTGGTACTCCAGTGTCGTTATTCCACCGACGAGCCAGTTGGGGTCGTATGTGGGGTGAGATGCCATAGCTAGGACATCGCCGTTCCGGAGGTCCATGACAACTGCGGCGCCGCCTATAGCTGGGTAGAAGAATCCGCTGTCATCGCTCACCGTTTTACGTGCGGCTATTAACCCTTGTCTGAGGTACGACTCGGTTGCTGCTTGCAGGTCCGCGTCGATGGTCAAATAAATATCAGATCCTGGTTCTGGTTTCGTTTGGCTGACGATTCGATGAACTCGTCCGGTGCTATCTACTTCCAGTTCAGTTTGCCCTGGGCGACCATGAAGGTCGGCTTCGAAAATTTGTTCGATACCCGCTTTCCCAACTCTTTCAGACGGCAGGTATCCCTGTTGGAGAAGGCGGTCTTGTTGACCTTGGGACATGGCACCGACGTAGCCGATCACGTGGGAACCGAGTTCATTTTGAGGGTAGACACGATTCATTACCCATTTCGCTTCTACGCCCGGCAAAGACCGTTCTGACACCCTCAATAGTCCGTATTCATTGAGTCCGGTGGCTACGACTTTGGCTGCGAGTGGGTGGGTTTGTTGATCCAGTAGACGTTCACTCATGACCGAAACGGGAAGATCGATCAGTTCAGAAAGTTGCTCCAACACGTATTCGACTTGGCCTGGTGCGTACCGTGATTGATTTACCGTTACGACGCCACTTCTTATGTTGTCAGCTAGTACTACGCCGTGCCGATCAAGGATGCGACCCCGGGTTGGTTCGGTCACCACTATTTCGACATGGTTCAAGAAAGCTTTGTCGGCCAGTTCTTCGTTTGTCAGGACTTGCAAGTACCAGGCCCTTGTAAATAGTGCTGCAAATAGTCCTACGATCAATATCCCTACGAAGGCCAGCCGTCGCCTCAGTTGGTCATTCATTGATCTGAACTGTCTCCAGCGGAAACACCCATCGGACCAGCGGAGATAGCAGAACCGTTGACGGTAGTGCTGCTATTGCGGTGACGAGCGCTATCGCACCTAGTTCTCGCCGCGTGACGTATTCGAGACCAATGAGTGCCCCGATACCAGCGAATAGAGCGGTCGCTGTGGCGCTGAGAAGGGCTACGGTCAACGACCGAACGATGACGTTTCGTTCTGTGACCTGACTGGCGACTGAGCTTGTTCCATAACCCGCTAAGGAAAAGGTAAGCGCCGTCATTCCAAAGGGGGTGTGCAGCACAAGATCCACTAGCACGCCCGCTAGGAAACCAACGAGCGCTCCGTTTGGCGGGTTCAGGTGCAGGCTGACGAGGACTACCAGGATCAGCGGCAAATCAACGACGTAGCCACTGAGCTGAAAGTGCGGCACGACTGCTATTTGAATCAAAAATATGGTTGCGAAAATCGCAACAAGTCGGGAGGTCTCTCTTCCGGCCAATGTCATGGCGTTGGCTCTTCAGATGACAAGTCGGGAGTTTGGTCATCGGGGACTCTGTCAACAATGACTGGTTCAGGGGCTTCTGGGTAGAACAGCAGAACTTGGACCCATCTAAGTCTGTCCAAGTCGGCTGCTGGATGGACCGTGATTCGTTGTGTGCCTTGGACTGCGTTAGGTACCACATCGACGACGGTGCCGATGAGCAGTCCTTCAGGGAACGAGCTGCCTTGGAAACCGCTCGTTACTACCGTTTCGCCCGGTATGACGACGGTGTCTAGCTCGATGAAGCTGATCTCGAGTTCCCGGTTTTGTCCTTGTCCCGATGCAATACCGTCGTCTCCTGATCGAACCATCCGAACACCCACATCAAAGTTGGGGTCAGTCAGTAATTCGACTTGGGAACGAGTTACCGATACCGCTGAGATCCTTCCGATTACACCTGCTCCAGTCTCAACTGGCATACCGATGACAAGGCCGTCGCGGGAGCCTTTATCGAGTTCTAATGTGCGTTGGTAATTGGAGATGGGTGCGTCAATAACGCGTGCTGTTCGGCGGCCGACTTGAGCGACGCGGTCGCGAGCTCCCAGCAACGAGAGAAGAGCTTTTCTTTCTCGTTCTATTTCACCTACTTCAAGCACGGAGTTTTGAAGCTCAGCAATTTTGGCTCGAAGTAGAGCGTTTCTAGCTTCTAGTTCTTCGTAGCTAGTAACTGCTTCCCAAGCTCCTCCAATGGGCTCAAATATGCTCGCCGAGGTCGACCGCAACGGTCCAAGAGCATCAAGAACTGCGCCTCGAGCAGTGTCGATTACCCCTCCTTCAGAGCGAAGGTCGATAGTGATGAGGATTAGTGAAGTTAGGACGAGCAGCGCTAATCGAAAGCGTGACCTTCGGGTTCTGTTCATGTTTGAACGGCGCGCCACAACTGACTCCGTTTTAGTACTGGTTACCGGAGGAGAAGAGAACGCCTCTGAGGACTTCGAACTCTTCTAAGGCCTGTCCTGAGCCCCGAGCTACCGCATAGAGAGGGTCCACTGCTATCCGGATCGGCATGCCTGTTTCATTTGCTAAGCGTTGGTCTAGACCTCTTAGCAAAGCTCCCCCGCCTGCCATCATGATGCCTTGGTCCATGATGTCTGCGGCTAGTTCGGGTGGCGTCTGGTCAAGTGTGAACTTGACGGCGTCGATGATGGAGCTAATCCCCTCTTCTAGGGCTTCTCTCATTTCCACGCTGCTCACTGTCACTGTCTTGGGTAGTCCGGTAACTAGGTCTCTACCGCGTATCTCTGCATACATTTCATCGGGAAGCGGCCATGCCGATCCAAGGGCGACTTTCACTTCCTCTGCGGTACTTTCACCAAGCGCGACGCTGTATTCCTTCTTCACATATTGAGTAATCGCATCGTCCAAGACATCGCCGCCAACTCGGGCTGACTGGCTCGCAACTATTCCGCCAAGTGAGATAACTGCGACTTCGGTGGTTCCTCCTCCGATATCAACAACCATGCTTCCGTGTGGCGATTGGATAGGCAGCCCGGCTCCTATCGCTGCGGCCATAGGTTCTTCAATGATGAAGGCCGGTTTGCGGGCGCCTGCGTATTCGGCGGCCTCTTGGACTGCTCGTTGTTCTACACCGGTAATGCCGGAGGGAACGCATATCACCATCCGTGGTTTTGACCAGCGACTTCCTGAGATCTGGTCAATGAAATAGCGCAGCATCTTTTCACACACATCGAAGTCAGCGATCACGCCATCTTTTAGGGGTCGCACTACTTGGATATGTGCCGGAGTTCGTCCAGCCATCCTTTTCGCCTCGTGGCCGACGGCGAGCGGAGTTCCGTTCGTTACATCCATAGCTACGACGGATGGCTCGTCTAGAACAATGCCTCTGCCGCGAACGTAAACGAGCGTGTTGGCAGTTCCGAGGTCGACTGCGATATCTCTTCCTCCGAGGCTCCTAAAGCCCGAACCGCCCCTCACCGCATACACCTGGCGCGCGGAGCAAAGAAATCTACCTCGTTGTTGAAGGTGGACATTCTTCGAATCGCATCTTGACAGGTCATGAATTTCCCAATCAGAGCCCTGGGAAGAAAATATTGATTTCGCGTTCAGCTGATTCGCTGGAATCAGAGCCGTGAACCAGGTTTTCTGTTACTACCAGTCCGTAATCGCCGCGAATAGTTCCGGGTGCGGCAGTTGCCGGGTTGGTACTTCCCATTAGGTTTCGGACAACAGCGAAGATCTCGTCGCCAGCGTCGTCGGGGCCTTCTACGACCATAAGCATGGCCGGGGAGCGGGTGATAAAGCCGATCAGGTCGTCGAAGAACGGTTTGCCTTCGTGTTCTCCGTAGTGAACTTCTGCTGTGGCCCGGTCGATCGTTCGCAGTTCTGCTCTGCTTAGTTGCAAACCTTTGCGTTCTAGGCGGCCGATGATTTCACCTACAAGTCCACGTTCCACGGCATCGGGCTTGCAAATAACAAAAGTACGGGGCACTAGATCTCCTTGAACTCTTAGAACTCGATGCTGGTAAGGCTACCGCGAGGTTTCGACGAGTTGACTTCGGGCTTCCGAAGCAACGTACAGCGATCCTGTGACGAGTATGGAGCCGGACTCGCCGGCTATTCCAATAGCTCGATTTATGGCGTCTGGCACTCGAGGGATTACTTCAACTTCGACTCCATTACCTTCTATCGCTGCGGCTAGTTCATCTGCCGGAACCGCTCGAGGCCAGTCGGCGGCGGTTGCAATAATTTTCGAGAATTCCGTCACGTTGAGGGCATCCAAGAATTTTTGAGGGTCACGGGGTCTGTTAGCTCCAATCACTAGAACTGGCTGCTCTTGTACTGCGAAGTCTTGAAATAGCGTTTCAGCTACGACGTGTGCAGCAGGCGGGTTGTGTGCTCCGTCAATAATGACCGTTGGTTGTCTTTGCACGATTTCGAATCGAGCGGGAAGAGTGAGATGCCCGAAAGCTTCTGAAATGAGTTCAGCCTCTAATTGTCGACCAAAAAAGGCTTCTGCTGCGGCGACAGCAATCGAAGCATTCTGCGATTGGTGGGCGCCATTGACGGGCAGAAATATTTCTTCGTGGATGCCATGGGGGGTTACAAGGTCGACCAGACGCCCGCCTACCGCTAGACGGTCTTCAGAAGCGTCGAAATCGCTGTGTCGATGCCATATCTCTCGACATTCGGTGGCGGCAATTACTTCCGCAAGTTCAGGTGAGGTTTCTCCGCAAATCACGTGTGTTTCGCTGGAAATAATGCCTGCTTTTTCCCGGGCTATGTCCACCAAGGTAGGCCCGATGATTTCTAGGTGATCTGAACCGATGTTTGTGATTACCGCAACCTGTGCGTCAATAACGTTCGTAGCGTCCCATCTACCCCCCATTCCGACTTCGATGACGTTGACGTCTACGGCTGTAGCTGCGAACCAGTTGTAGGCAGCAGCGCAGAGAACTTCGAAATAACTCGGCGGTTGGCCGGTTGCTTCGATCACCCACGGCTCTACTTGAGCGATCTCTGAAAGCGCTCGGGTCATCGACTCGTCGTCAAGGGGTTCATTGGCGATCATGATTCGGTCATTTACTCGGTCGATGTGGGGTGATGTGTAGCTGCCTACGTCAAGTCCAGTTGCCCCAATGAGCTCTACCAACATTCGCGAAGTACTGCCTTTACCGTTTGTCCCAGTGACGTGGACGGCCGGAATGTCTTTATGGGGGTTACCTAGGAGCTCCATCAGGATCGTCATTCGCTCTAATGACGGCGCTGTCGTTTCATCTCCTCCGAGATTTTTTTCGAGGTTGTAGTGGCCCTGCAACCAGTCCAAAGCTTCTTCGTACGTGTTGAGGGTCTCAGGTGTGTTGCCGCCGTGGCGTAGGCGATTTTTTGATCGCTTAGGACGCTTGGCGCTCGCCACCGGTGTCATCCCTACGTGGCACCAGGGTCGGATTTACCTTGTCGAGAACGACATCTCGGTCGATGATGCATCGAGCGATATCTTCCCTACCGGGAACCTCGTACATGACGCCTAGCAGTACCTCTTCTAGAATCGCTCGTAGACCGCGAGCTCCGGTGTTGCGCAGCAACGCTTGATCTACGACAGCGCTGATCGCTTCATCGGTGAATTCAAGTTCAACGCCGTCGAGTTCGAACATGCGTTGGTATTGCTTGATGAGAGCGTTGCGGGGCTCCAACAAAATGCTGGTCAGCGCCGAGTGGTCGAGTTCATCGACTACGCCTACCACTGGGAGACGGCCGATGAATTCGGGGATAAGACCATATTTTTGGAGATCTTCTGGCAGGACTTCGGGGAGGAGTTCTAGATTGCCTCTCTCATTGACTGATTTGATGTCTGCGCCGAATCCGACTGCTCTTTGTCCGATTCGGTCAGCGATAACTCGTTCCAATCCATCGAAAGCCCCACCGCAGATGAACAACACGTTGCTGGTATCTATTTGGAGAAATTCTTGGTGTGGGTGCTTTCGTCCACCTTGTGGGGGTACTGAAGCTTGCGTCCCTTCGAGGATTTTTAGGAGAGCTTGTTGGACTCCTTCACCTGATACGTCGCGGGTTATTGAAGGGTTTTCTGCTTTGCGTGCGACCTTGTCGATTTCGTCGATATAGATGATGCCGGTTTCGGCTCGTTTTACGTCGTAATCGGCTGCTTGTATGAGTTTAAGCAAAATATTTTCTACGTCTTCGCCTACATACCCGGCTTCGGTAAGGGCAGTCGCGTCAGCTATGGCGAAAGGAACGTTGAGCATGCGGGCGAGTGTTTGGGCCATCATGGTTTTGCCGCAGCCTGTTGGGCCGATAAGCATGATGTTGGATTTGGCGATTTCGACGTCTGATTCGAGGCTCTGGCCGAATTGGACTCGTTTGTAGTGGTTGTATACGGCAACCGACAGGATTTTCTTGGTTCGTTCCTGTCCGATGATGTATTCGTTGAGAAATTCGAAAATCTCGGATGGTTTGGGAACTTCGTCGAAACTTACTTCTGTGTTGTCTGCGAGTTCTTCTTCGATGATTTCGTTGCAGAGATCGATGCACTCATCGCAGATGTACACCCCGGGTCCAGCAATAAGCTTTTTGACTTGTTTCTGAGATTTTCCGCAGAAGGAGCATTTAAGTAGCTCTCCGCCCTCTCCGAATTTCGCCACAGTACTGATACCTCATTCTGGTTACCCGGCCCAAACGGGTCGGTAGCCGTTTGCTAAGGATGGCACAGTCGGATCAGAACGGGGGGACGTTCAGAGGTAAACGTTGTGCTACCTGACGCATTAGTTGTTTGTGTTGGGGTACCAGATGAGAGTACCGAGTCATTGGGGTTATGAACAGCGGAATTATGAGGCTGCTCGGATTGGCCCGTCTTCTGCTACTTCGCGGCTATCAATTACGTCGTCAATGATTCCGTACTCTTTAGCTGCAGCGGCGTCCATGATGAAGTCTCTATCGGTGTCGGTGTGGATGCGTTCAAGGTCTTGTCCTGTGTGGCGGGCCAAGATTCCCTCTAGTAGGTCTCTCATCCGATCAATTTCTCTTGCGGCCAATTCGATATCGGTCGCTTGCCCCATGGCCTGACCGTACGGTTGATGAAGTAGGACTCTGGCGTGCGGGAGTGCCATTCTTTTCCCTGGCGTACCTGCTGCCAGTAGCACCGCAGCAGCCGATGCTGCTTGGCCAAGGCAAATGGTTGTGATGTCGTTCCGTATGTATTGGCTGGTGTCGTATATGGCAAACAGTGCGTTGATATCTCCACCCGGTGAATTGATGTAGATGTTGATGTCTCGATCAGGGTTTTCGGATTCAAGGTGAATCATCTGGGCGCAAACAAGGTTGGCGATTGTGTCGTCAATCGGAGTTCCCAGGAAGATGATGTTTTCTTTGAGAAGACGGGAATACAGGTCATATGCGCGTTCTCCGCGGTTGGTCTGCTCTACAACCGTGGGGACTAGGTAATTCTGTGCGTCAAGGCTCACTTTTCCTCATCCTGTTCTTGATCGTCTTCGGTTTGTGGTTCGTCTTCGTCAACCGTAGCGCTGTCCACCGCTTCATCTGAGTCGGATTCGGTCAAGTCTGGAAGTTCCATCTCGTCCCGATCCACGTTGTTGCCTTCTTCGTCGACCAGGTTGACTTCAGCTACTAGCCATTCGAGCGCTTTTCTTTTTCCAATTTCTGCTTCGATCGGGCCAAGTCCGTCGCCCTGATCTTCGATCTGGTGCCTGAGGTCGGGGACAGTTGTCTGGAATTGTTCCGCCATGCGCTCAAGTTCTTCTTCGACGTCATCGTCGTCTACTTCGATGTTTTCGTTCGCCGCTATGGCACGCAGGGCCAAATCAACCTTTGCGGACCTTTCTGCTGCTTCTCGTAATTCTTCAGTAAATGACTCGGGGTCCTGGCCGGTCATTTGCATCCAAGTTTCGAGGTTCATTCCTTGTCCTTGGAGCCTCATTGCGAGTTGCTGCAACTGTTCGGACATTTCTCCGTTGACCATCGAATCTGGGACTGAGTCTTCGACCAGTTCGGCGAGGGCTGTTGCAGTGTTCTCCCTCATGGCAGCGTTCGCTTGGAAGATCCTCATCATTGTCATTCGTTGAATGGTTTCGGACCTGAGTTCTTCAACGGTGTCGTGCTCAGTGTTTTCTTCGACCCAGTCGTCGGTCAATTCGGGAAGGACTTCTTCTTTAACAGCTTGCACCTTGATGTTGAAGTCGATTGTGACCTCTTCTTGCACAGGGTGGTTGGCGCTGAAGGTGAGCTCATCTCCGGCTTGTGCGCCTTCGAGTTGTTCATCTACTTCTTCGACTATTCCTCCGCTGCCTACTGAGTAGAGGTAGTCGTCGGCTGTTAATCCTGGGAGCGCTTCGCCATCAACGGTGCCTTGAATGTCTATCGACACTTGGTCACCTGAGGTTGCTGCTCGTTCTACGTCGACGAGTTCAGCTGATTGGCGTCGCTGAACGTCTAGCTGTTCTTGCACTTCTTCGTCGCTGGGGGCGGGTTTGGGGACTTCGACTTGGAGGTCGGCGTAGCCGTCAACTGAGATAGTGGGTCGCGTCTCAACTACTGCTTCGAAAGCTATGGGGCCGTCTTCTTCTCCGCTGGTAAGCGACAGGTCTGGCGCTGCGATGACGTCGACTGATTCAGCGCGGACCGCGTCAGCGTAATAGCCGGGTATAGCGTCCTCGAGGGCTTGTGCTCTGGCGTACTCACTTCCGATATGAGATTCGAGGACCGGCCGTGGGGCCTTACCTTTTCTGAATCCTGGAACTCTGACATCTTGGGCGATTTTTCGAAACGCTTGTTCGATGGCTTCATCGAACGTTTCTTGGTCGACTTCGACGGTCAGTTTGACTCTGGGACCAAAGATGCGTTGTTGCGTTTCTTGGTCTCCGTCAGAGGTTTCTTGGTCGTCGTTTTCATCGACTTCGAGATCTGCGGGATCAACTTCTGTAACGGTGGTCTTCACAAGCGCGAAATTCTATCGGGGTGGGGGTCTGTGTCCCCTATTGAGTTGTTGGGTTCTGTTTGGAGCGGGCGACGAGAATCGAACTCGCATCATCAGCTTGGAAGGCTGGGGTTCTAGCCATTGAACTACGCCCGCAGGTTTGGTCAGGCTAGCGGGAGAAAAGCGCGTCTACAGATCAAATGGCAAGTCAGCGACTGTCGCGGGCCGCCAACCATCGATTGTTTCGACCTGCACCTTGGTGCCAGGGAGGTTTTGTGGCACTTCGATGACAGCTAAACCCAGGTTTCGTTGGTATTTCGGTGAATAGCAGATAATTCGGGTTTGACCTGCGTATGAGCCATTGGGGTTCCTCAACCCAACCGGGGCCGGGTTGGGGGCAAGCGGTTCGCCGTCTATGAGTAACCCTTTGAGTTCTCGGTCCGGGCCCTCAACGCGTTTGTTTTTCAGCGCCGCTTTTCCAATGAAGTCATGTTCGACGCCCAAGTCGACGTACTTGCCAATTCCTGACTCATAGGGATCGCAATCTCGAGTCGCGTCAGATCCCCACGAAAAGAGGAAGTTCTCAATTCTCTCGACATTGTTTGGGCCGCCGGCTCGAATCCCAAATTGTTGTCCAGCTTCCCAAATCAGATCCCAAAGTTCTTCTCCTTTGGTTTCGTCTTCCAAGAAGAGCTCGAATCCTCCTTGTTTGCTCCAACCTGAGCGAGACAGAACCAATGGGATTCCTTCGTGGGTGATTCGCCGAAAGTGAAAGAATTTTAGATCCTTCACCCAGTCGCCAAACACCTGGCTTGCTAGATCGGTTGCCTTTGGTCCTTGCACCGCTAATGGGCTGACGTCGGGCTCACGTACTTCTACTTCGTCTCCTCGTTCACCAGCTATTGCTCGTATCCACAACAAGACATCTGAATCAGCGATCGAGAACCAGATGGTTTCTTCATCAACTCTCAACACCACGGGGTCGTTAATGAGTCGTCCCTGGTAGTCACATAATGGCGCGTATTTGGCAACACCAATTTTTAGGTTCGATAGATCACGTGCGCTTATGTATGTGCACAATTTGAGGGCGTCGGGTCCGTAAACCTGGACCTGTCTTTGGCAGCCCACGTCCCATAAAGCGACTCGTTGAGTGAGCGCTTCGTAATCCTCAGTTGGGTTGTCTGTCGCAACGGGTAGCACCATCTTGTTGTAGACGCTTGCTACTTCGATTCCTGCTTGTTGGGATCGACCGTAGAACGGTGAGAAACGGACCCTAGGTCCTTGTGCGAGTTCCATACTCGGCAACTAATACACCTTTTTTGTCCATTTTCAGCGCATATTGAAAAATTCGAGATGTCCGCGGTCAACGATCCTCTGCAGGAACTCAGTTTGATAGGCCGACTCAGGGTCTTCTCGAACTAATTCGTCGATGACTGCAGCATCGTCACCTACCAGGATTCTCCAGCGGTTTTCTAGGATGCCATTGAGGATGATTTCGGATGCTTGTGCCGCTGTTGTTGGAGCTTCATCCCTGAATCTTTCTCCTTGGAGTGTGGCGAGGCTATTCAGATCATCGTCGGTCAGTTGGTCGACGTCAGCGCCTCGTTCTGCAAGGTTTTTGCGCATTCGTTCCAGGTCTGGGCCTCCATGTGCGGCAGTACTATTCAGACCTATTTCTGTTCCTATGTGACCTGGCATCACAACGTGAGCGGTGACGTGCGGTGCATGAAGTTGCAAGTCAACATTGAGTGCTTCAGTAAAGCCTTTAACAGCGAATTTGGCGGCGCAGTACGCGGTATGGGGCACCCCTGGTCCAACAGTTGCCCAAAATCCGTTAATGCTGCTGGTGTTGACTAGATGGCCTTCTTCGCTATTCACTAATAGAGGGAGAAAGATGCGACTGCCGAAATAGACGCCGTACCAGCACACTTCAAAGGTTTTTTCCCAAGCCATCCGATCTTCGTCGGTTACGAAACTTCCTCCACCTCCGATTCCTGCGTTGTTGAAAACGAGGTCTAAAGAATCGACTTCGTGTCTGGTTAAGAGTTGGTCTCGAAAAGCCAACATGTCGGCTTCATCGGAGACGTCACACACATGAGATGTCAGGCGGACGGTGTGGGTTGTTTCGGAAAGCGCTAGTTCTTCGGTTTCGGTCATGTTGTCGGGACTGATGTCGCACATAGCTATGTGGCATCCCTTTGCCGCTAGCTGGCGCACAAGCTCGCGGCCCATGCCAGTTCCGGCACCGGTGACAACAGCCATTTTTCCGTTGAAATCTTCCATCAGCTCCTCCTCAGCGTGTTTCATCCTTCCAGTTGGTTGTCATAGATGCCATTCGGTGGTTCAGGTAGCTCGTTGTTTCTAATAATTTCGTTAATTTTCTTGGAATTAGGCGCTTGTGGGGATTGATGCATCACAATATCCACATGACTTGGTTGAGGTTTCGAAGGCTCATGTGTTTGGCCGCATCATTGTTGCTGGTGTGTTGTTCTGGCACCACTGAGTCAGTTTCGTCTTCGCAGACACTGGCCGGTGATTCAGGTAATTCCGATGTGACTGTCGCTGTGACCGAGCCGTCGCTTTCCACGACTAGTACGACGGCAGCTGAAGTTGCTCTGCTACTTGATTCTGATGATCCGACACTGGCCTTGGATCATGCTGAGAGTGCGCCATTGTTGGATGCTTTCGCTCCTTCGGTGATGCCCGGCAGCCCTATGGGTCGTGTGGGCTACACACGGTATGTCTTCACTCAGAGCGGCGATCAGGTCATCCCAGCTCTGATTGAAGGGCCGAAAGGGAGTCAGACTCGCTGCCAATCCGTTGAGTTGCCGTGCTCATTTCAGGATTTAAAAGATCTTGCTGAGTCTGGTGCTGTTATCCCTCCGGAATTAAATATGAGCTCTGACGAACTCGGCTTGTTAGTTGAGCAGCTAGAAACGCTAGAAGAGACCGTTCGCAAGTTTGTGGATGTTAATGATGCGTGCGCTGCTGGGTATCGACCTGACCGTGCCCAAACCCCGAATATGGGTTCTCATTTCACGAATATGGGGTTGGTTGTTGATGGGATATTTGATCCTGCCCGTCCAGAAATTTTGCTTTTCGTAGCTGCTGACGATGACGCTCCCCCATTTGGAGCTCTTGGTCGCTGTAAAGATGGGGTGTGGAAAGGGGTCGATGTTGAAATCGCTGGAGCTGCTTTTTATATGCCGTTCTTAGCGGTGGGAAACGACCACTTCGAAGGTTTCAGCGGACCTCTCGATAACTGGCACGTTCACTACAACTTGTGTCGTCTTGGCGGACAGGATGTGACGGTGCTGCCGTCTGTGTGTTCGGGAGCCGAGGATGGTCCGCTCAGCCGACCTCAGGGCGACGCTAGTGAGGGGTGGATGATTCATGCGTGGGCGGACACAGAGCACGACAATCAACTCGGGACTTTCTCTATGTGGAATCCTTCTCTCTGGCCTGTGGCTGACCCTTCGGCGACTTTGGGTTCTCGAACCACTAGCAACACCAACCTTATTGCCGACTTTGATTACCAAACCGTTGAGGCTGCAGTGCCAGGAAAAATCAGTTTCTTCAATGCAGACCCGGAAGCTCATAGCGTGACCGCTGGTACCCCTGAAAATCCAACTGGGGAATTCGACACCGGTGTCGTCGGAGGCGGCAACGCAGCGAGCATCGAGATTTCTCAACCCGGTACCTATGAGTTCTTCTGTTCACTTCATACTGGTATGCGAGGCACTATTACCGTTGGTGGCGGTTAACGATTCTCTGGGGAGTCTGAGTTAAATCTCTATCTGGACGCGCTCAAGGCGCTACCAAGAGAGCTTCTCTTTGGGATTCAGTCTTTTAGAGAATCGAGAAGAAGATGATCAGCATCCCAACCCAGCTAGCTGCGAAGGCGAGAGTGCGCACGTAGGAGATACCCAGAATGTGGACAATCGCTTGGACCACGCGAGCCCAAAAGAAGAGTGCTGCGCCACCGGCAGCGTCGACTCCGGTCAAGTGAGCGATGATGACGAGCGCAGCGAAGGCAGGCAGATTTTCTACCAGGTTGAGGTGGGCTCGTTGGGCTCGTTGGGCCCATACTGCGGGGGCTGGTGGATTCTCTGGATAGGTGAGAACTGTTCCGAGTCCCTGGCTTTGAATGCGTTCGAGTACGTACGGCAACCACAGCACGATGCAAAGGAAAGAGCTCCAAGCTAGATAAGTAAGTTGAGTATCCACAACATCTCCATTCACGAGCAAGTATCTGCCAAGTTAGACGCAGGGTTGTGTTGACCTGTTGCAATCACCCTTTTTATTCAAGGTCGACATCTGGGCAGATTGTTCGTCCTCCCGATGGGTTGTGAACACGGGCACGTTCGAGCAGCGGGGTGCCATCTTCATTTGTAGTGAGGAAAGTTCGGATCGCTTTTGCTATCGGCGATGCTACGAGTTGGGTGTATCCGTCTCCGGCCATAAAGGTGCCCTCAGATGGGCTTGCCAGATACGCGACCTCTATAAGTGCGTTAGTGGTTTCGGGTTTACGGACGAGGCTATAGGCGTCTTTACCGTCGGAATTGACTACCCGTAAAGCTCCTGCATCCCATCTTGAGGTCCATTGAACATCGTCAATGTTTTTGAGCACGTCGAAGACTTCTTTGTGGAGCAGGCCCGCTAGTCGTGCTGATTCTGTGTCTCCGCTTTGGGCGAATACTTCGGTTCCTGGAGTCTTTGATGATGCAGCTGTAGGGGCGTTGTGGTGAATAGATATGAACGCTTTCGCTTTGGCCGCATCGCCGAGCGCGATTCTTTCGCTGAGTGAGATGTAGTAGTCGCCTGTGCGTGTGAGAAACGCTGAGAAACCTTGATCTCGGAGCAGTTGTGATACTGCGACTGCGACTTCAAGATTGAGTTCACTTTCTTTGAGTCCCGTCGGCCCTCGCGTTCCGGGGTCTTTTCCTCCGTGACCTGGGTCGAGTACTACTTCAATATCGCGGACTGGAAAGATTTTTGAAACAGTCTCAGACTCACCGCACGGATCGATCACGGTCCAGCCGTTTTCGTTGACTGCTGAAACCCGTACCGGTATTCCATATCTGGTTATCCCAACAGTGGGCACGGCAGTAGTACTGGTTGTTGCGACGGTTGTGCTTGGAGCTACGGCTGTCGTGCTGGTGGTGGTTTCAATAGTTGTGACGGTGGACGCAACGCTAGTTGTGGTGGTGGGAGCAGGGGCTCTGGTAGTTGGTGGGGATTGAGTCGTGGTGGTTGCTAGTCGCGGTGGATCGATGGCAGCGGTACTGGCTAGTTCGGTCGGACCCTCAGCGGCACAGGAGACTGTTCCTAGCGTTAAGGCCAGAACGAGGTAGCACCGATTTCGAAATGTTGAGCAGGGCACGCTGCTGGAAGTTATCGTCCCTAGCTGATTGTTATTGGTTAATTGGGTCAATTTGGTCTGCCATGTCGGCGACCATTTGCGGGAAATCCGTTGAGGCTGCGCGGCCTACCGAGTGCCGGGCTAGTTCTTTGATCGAGTTGTTCGCTGAGACTATGAGGAATGCTTCTGGTGCGTCGCGGTACCGGTCGATGACAGCAGCAGCTTCGGCTGGGTTTTCGGGTAGGTCTGCTTGAGGTATCTGTTCTGGTGAATGAACTGGGATTGAAGCCTGCGCTGGAGGTGGCGACAGAATGAAGCCTTCGAACGGGAGTCCGTTTAACAGCGTCGTTATGGTTGTTCGAGAACTCGGTGGTCCTCGGAAGATGACCATGGTTCGGCGTTGTGCGATTTGGTCGAGAACTGATATTTCTTCAGCCAGGGTCGTTGGGTGAACATCTTGGCCGTCGATGTCTACGACGACAACAACATGGCTAGTAGTGGTTGCTATTGCACTGGCTTCAACGCATTCCGCGCCCTGCGGTCCAGTTACTACGACTCCCCATATGCCGTACTTGTCTGCTTCGCGAGCTAGTTGTTCACGTTCGGAGGGGTTTTCTGTGTTTCGAAGGTCAAGTAGGAGTCTCACTGTTTTCCTCCCGGGTTGTCGAATAATGGTGTGAGCTCGCGCCCGATGCGTTCGATCACTTCGGTTAACGCTGTGCGCGGTGGTTGGTCATATCCGATTCGGCATACAACGAGGTCGACGTCGTAGCCATCTAGCTCTTCTGCTATCTGTTCTGCGGATCCAACAGTGGCAGATTTTTCTACTTCATCCATCGATGTTTCTATTTGGCTCACAAAGTCCACGCCGGTGTTATCTGCACCCCACCCAAGTCCGGCGTAGACCAGGTAGCTGGACCGAACCCAATCCAAAGCTTGGCGTCGCTCTTTTTCTGAGTCGACTATCCATAGGTTTCGAAGCAAACCCACTGGAGGTGGTGAGTCTTCGGAGGGATCTGATTTTTCCCATGCGGCTCTGTGGGCTTGGATCAGTGTGTTCACCACTTCTTTGGAGAAGGCCCCGGAGATGAAGAGGCCCAGTCCTCGGCGTCCTGCCCGCTCAGCCGCTTTTTCGCTGCTGATTCCAACCCAAGTGGGTGTTTGTGTTTGGGATTTCAGTGCATCGAGTCCGGCATTCATGAGTTGAAGTCGTTGACTGATGTTTTGTTGCTTGATTTCGAATTCGATGGGGCGATACCCCATGCCTAGGCCCAGGTGGAATCTGTTCGGTGATTGTTCGTTTAGGAGGTTTGCTGCGTTAGCCACTCTTTGGGGCTCGTGTAACGGCAGCAGCAATACTCCTGTTCCAATTTGGATGTTTTGTGTAGCTGCCAGGGCCGCTCCAGCGGCGGGCATTAAAGCTGGGCAGTACCCGTCGTAATACCCGTGGTGTTCAGATAACCAAAGGCTGTGAATGCCATTTGCTTCGGCTAATTGGGCGTCCGAGATGAGATCTTGGTATGCCTGTCCAAACGAGCGTGGGCTTGTTGCTGTTGACTGTAAACACCACAGCCCTATTCCGATGTCCATACCACAGTGTGGCTCGTCAGGAGCCGGTCGTGCTTGAGGATCGATGTTTGTCTGTTTTTAGCAGCTATCGAATCTTTGTCGGGCTTGTTCTTGTTCGTCAGGGCTCGGAGCCATCGCTATGTCGTTAGCGGCGAACAATAGGCAAGATTTGTTGCCCCCTAGCTTTATTCTTTCTTCAATTTCGACGGCCAGCGGTGTGCATAAATCTTGTTTTTCGTATCCAGCTTCTCGTCTGCAGGCACGCAGGAAGTTAGTTTTTTGAGATCCGTCCCATTCGGGGTTGGTGGCACAAGATGAACAGAAAATGATCACTGTCAGGATGAGGGCCTTCAAACGCATGAGCTAATTGTTGCAGCCTTGGCTCTGACTACCAAGCTGGCTGTGTCTGAGTTGAAGGTTTTGCTTTAGGAGTGATCGGCAAGAAATCTGAGATCTGTGTCTAAAGCTTGTTGAAATAGGGGCGAATCTTCGTGGAGTAAACCGAAATGTCCGCCTTCGATGTCTTCCCAAATTTTAGGTGCGTCGATGGTGTTGAAACACTCTCGAGCTACGGCTGGTGATGCTCCAGCGACTTCGTCGTCGGAGGCGACGATATATAAGGTCGGGACTGTTAGTTGGGCTGCGACGACTGGTATCGAAAGTTCTGGTGCTTTTCTTACGATGATCGTGACGTCATTTGACCACTGAGACCCACTTCGTTGCCCATAGGTTTTTGCGTACTCCAATGCGCCGTCGAAGTTGAGCATGACTGGTGCTTCTGAAGTTGGGAGATCAGCGAAACGGACCGGTATTGCAGCTGCTGGCTCTTCTGTCAGGTCGCCGTTAGCTGAGTAGGCTTTCAACGCTTCGAAATCGCTGAGGTCTGCCGCGGGTGCTACGTAGCTTTCTCCGCACCCAGGGGTGTGCGCTATGACTCCTGTGACTCGAGAGTCGAAGGTTGCAACGTATTGCACGTTCGCTCCGCCCATACTTTCACCCCAGACAACGACCTTTGCTGTTTCCACTCCGTCGAGGGCTAGTGCATGAGTGATGGCGTCGCTGTAACCACGAACTTGTGTCCACTGGTCAAATCCAAATCGTGGTTCGCCGTCGCTCGCTCCGAAGTTACGGTGGTCGTATGCGACGACGTGGTATCCAGCTTCGGCGATACCAGCTGCGTAGGCGTTGACTGACATGTGCGCTGTCGCCGAAAATCCGTGCGCTAGAACGACAAGCGCCGATTCAGGGTTGCTTGCTTTGAAGATGTGTCCTCGTAGCGTCGCTCCTTCGGATTGGAATTCAATTTCTTGGTGGGTTGAGCTCATTGCAGTACCTCCCGTATAGATGGTCTGGTCTAGGTCAGATAGTTACAAGGCCTTATCTACGTAACTCAAATGCATCTTCGCGACTGGTGAGTCAAAGCCGTCGAACGCTGCTGCTCTTTCCGGCGAATCGTTGTACTCGGCTACCGCTGATTCAAAGTCTTCGAGGTTGCCGGGATAACTGACGATCCAAACAAATTCACTGTTTTCATTATCGGCGTAAGCTGCTTCGATAGTAAATCCGTAGTGGTCTCGGACAGCTGCGATCGTCGGGAACCAGTCAACTAGTCGCTCCATTCCGCCTGCTTCGACCTCGTAGCGTCGCAATTGAACAGTCATTTCTCTCCGATCTCTTAAAAGCATCATTCCACAGAACGGGGTCGCAAGATTAGTAGGCGTTAACGAACTAGTTTCGTTTCATGGCTGGTAACTCTTCATCGGACGCTTTGGGTCTTCAATCGGCAACTGCTCTGCTTGAAATGCTTGCTGCTCGGTCAGTGTCCAGCGTCGAGTTACTTGACCATTTCATTGAACGAAATGTGTTGCTGGGCGACGAGATCAACGCAATCGTTTCATTAGATCTGGAGCGGGCATCGGAGCTGGCAAGAGCTTCGGATCAGCGCAGAGCCAAAAATCAGGTTGATGGAATCCTTGATGGGTTGCCGATGACCATCAAAGACGCGATTGCTGTTGAGGGCCTTCGGTCGACTGGCGGCGCTGTCGAATTAGCCGAACATGTGCCTTCTAAAGATGCGGAGGCAGTAGCAAAGATCAAGGCTGCTGGTGGAATTGTTTTCGGGAAAACAAATCTGCCCCGTTGGTCGGGAGACATACAGGCATTCAACGAGATTTTCGGCACGACTAATAATCCATGGAATCTGAAGTGCGGTCCCGGTGGTTCATCGGGAGGAGCTTCGGCGGCTGTAGCGACGGGATTGACCCCTTGGGAGGTGGGGACCGATATCGGTGGGTCAGTTCGATTACCAGCTCACTTCGCGGGGGTCTGCGGACATAAGCCCAGTTATGGAGTGGTGCCTCAACTTGGATACATAGACCATGTCTCTTACGGGGTGTCCGACGCTGACATCAATGTCTTCGGACCATTAGCAAAAACTGTTGACGACCTTGAACTCCTTTTCGATGTGGTGAGCGGCAGTCGTCGTGACATCCAAAGCGGTTGGCAACTTGATCTTCCTTCATCTCGAGGTTCTGCGAAGGATCTGCGAGTCGCGTCTTGGTTGGATGATGCTGACTGTCCAGTAAGCGAAGCTGTCTCAAATGTTTTGGAAAGTGCGATCTCTGCGATTGAGGCTGACGGTGTAGCCGTGAACCGTTCCGCTCGTCCCGACGTTGCGTTTAACGATGTACGTTCGGTTGGTCTGCCGTTGATTTCAGCAGCTACTTCGCCGGGTCGCACCGAAGAAGAACTGGATGCTTTGCGGCAGGTCATTGATGACCCCTCATCTG